>Ga0209960_1002357_pt1 | contig 19152 bp, 21 predicted proteins | sample ThiBiot_500_plan_2_FD_183947 | JGI IMG/M metagenome (GOLD analysis project Ga0209960, IMG submission 183947) | Wastewater bioreactor microbial communities from Cape Town, South Africa - Thiocy_expt_500_plan (SPAdes) | ecosystem: Engineered > Bioreactor > Thiocyanate-remediating >...
AGTCTACCACAAATTTGAAAATTAATTCTCTCTTCTAGTTAATTCAACTTCTACCTCAACTCTTTCAAATTTCCCTTTTCCTTTTTCTTTTTTTTCTCCAATAATTGAATCAATTGAATTAATAATAATTCATTTCTTTTTGTTTTTCTTTTTTTTTGTTTTTTTTTTGTTTCTTTTTTCTTTTCCCCTTTCATTTTATTGAATGAAATTTAGAACTTGTTCATTAATTAAACTCCTTCAAGCTCATTGAAACAACCCTTTACTCCATTCTTTGTTAACTTGATTTTATGTTTATTATATTTTCCCATCCAAAATTTGTATTGTTGAACCTCGTTGGTTGACTTTTTACTCACCTGTAATATTTTTCTTTTTTTTACCAACAATAGAAAGGTTACTACCCATACCCATACTTCAAGATGAATGCTATTAACCAAGTGCTTTTCAAACTCTCAACGTATTATACCATGAACCCCATTCCATTATATATCGGAACTCTTTGTACCGCACTTCTTGGTACCCACTACTCCCTTGGAGTTTCTCAATTTAATTTGAAATTGGATTTTTCTGTTATTTTGGCTCACTTTCTTTTTACCCGAGTTGTGAGAAAGGTTTTGTTTTATTTTATTTTATTTTGATTCAATTGCTCTTGAATTTTTTTTTCAATCTATTTTTTTTCAATTTTATTTTCAATTTATTATTTCTTGTTTTTTTTTTTTTTTTTTTTTTTTTATTTTATTTTTTTTTTTTTTTTTTTTTTTTTTTTTTTTTTTTTTTTTTTTTTTTAATTTTTTATTTTTTTTTTTTTTTTTTTTCAATCATTAGACTTATTATTCAAGTGCTCCCGACGGAAATTCAATTCCATGAACAATTGATCCCATTTATCAGAACAGATTTTTCTGAAGTTGACCTCAACTGTTATATTGTTGATTTCTTTCGACATGGACAAAAGAAAGCTCTTCAGAGATACAACTTTCTCTCAGAAAATGAAACTTATAGAAATTTGGAAGAATTTGGACTCATGTTGTCATCAATTACTACATCTTTTGCTTTATTTTCTTATAAAAAGCAACACCATTCAAAAATTGAAGAACTTTGTAACTTATACCAAGAAAGAGAAGATAGAAATCAGAGGAGACAAAAAAGGAAAGAAGTCAGAATTCAAAAATTGCTAACATTTGTTCAAGATCCTGTCGCAAAAGTACTTTTGGAAACTTCAATGAAATGGAAAAAAATGTTTAGAAAATCATTTAGATATTAACTGTTCTGTGATCTTTTTTTTGGAAAAATCTTTTATTGAGAAAACTTTAAATTGAACGAACAAAATAAATCATTTTAGTAAAGTAAGATTTTCAAAAAAAATTTTTTTTCTTTGTTGGCTTTCTTCAAAAAAAAATAAAAAAAGAAAAAGAAAAATTAATAGAAAAAGTAGGTTTATTCACCAGAAAATTTTACAAGATAAAGGGGAAATAAAAGAACAAGTGTAAAAATTAAAAGATTAGTTCAAAAGGTTTTTGCAGGTGATAATTTTTGATCAATTTGTTTAAAAGTTGGTCTGTCATTAGGATTTTGACTCCAACATAATTGAACCATCTTTGAAAGTAATTCAAGATTTGGGTCTCCATTTGAATCTGGGATTTCTTCTCTTTTTCCTCCTCGAACATGAAATTCAATATCTTCAGCTTCTTTCACTATCGAAAAGAAAGAAAATATATTCAGTATATGTATATATTGAAATCAAAAGAAAAGGAAAAGAAAGAAGGAAAAAGAAAATTACAATGTTCCCAAGGAATCTTTCTTGTAATAATCTCCCAAATAATGACAGCATATGAATAGACATCTCCTTTCATTTCATCTTCAACTGAAGTCAAAACCACACTTGTCATTACTCTTCCAAATACTTCTGGTGCTGTGTATCTTGGTGAAAATCCTTTTACATTGACCAATTTTTGTGTCATCACTTTAGTATCAGAACTAACTCTTGCTAAACCAAAATCGCAAATAACTGCACTCATTTGACCATGATTTGTTTCAAGAAGGATATTTGACCTTTTTATAAAAAATTTATGAGAAACTATTCAACTTAAAAAGAAAAGAAAAAGAAAAGAAAAACTAACGATTTGAGATCTCTATGAACAATGCCAGCCGAATTCATAATATTCATTCCTGATGCAATATCACTTGCAATTTTCATAATTAAATCACTAGGAACATCCTCAGTTGAACGTTTAAGATAAGAATACAAATCACATTCGTATAACTAATAAAAAGATAGTTAAAAAAAAAAAGTATAAAAGAAAGAAAAAGAAAAAAGAATCAATACCTTTGTAATAATACATCTTGGATTTTCTGAATAACCGACTAAAGTAATAATATTTGGATGAGATGAGATTCCCCACATAATGGCAATTTCTTGTTCAAATCTGGCTTGATTTTCTTCAACTGAAACATTTCGATCATCAAAGACTTCTTTTAATGCTACTTCTTCACATCCAAATTTCTTTTTTTTTTAAAAAAAAATATATGATATTAGATTAGATGAAGAAAATTAAGAATGAAAAAGAGTTAAGAAATAAGAACCTCTCTTAATTTTGAATCCAAAATAACACCTCTATAAATGACAGCACAACCACCTCCACCAATTTGTTCTTCTTTTCTAATTTGATTCAAATAATCAATGTTCATAAATCCTGGCATTGAGACTTCAAGTTTTGTATTCATCAATGTCATATCTCCACCTGATATACTTCCAACTAGAATTTTTGAAGGAAAAAAAAAGTTAGGCTTTTGACTTCTCTAAAACATTTTTGAAATAGAAAATTTAAAAATAAAAAAAGTACTTCTAGTAGTTGTAATACTTTCAAGATCAATATCTTGGCGAAATCCATTCTTTGCATCTTTCGTTTTGTTTTTCTATTATTTTTATTTATTATTTGAAATTGAAATACAATCTCAAAAGAAAAGAAAAAAATAAAAAAAAGATATATACATTTCTTCTAAGGAAGAAGAGGATGAATAAAACAAGTGCAATTAAAGCTAATAAACCAAAAGCAACTCCAATGCCAATTCCTATTCCTTGATTATTTTCATCAGTTTTTGAATCCATTGTTGTGGGTACTGGTGTTGATGGATCTGTTGGTGCTGTTGTTGTTGGAGATTGAGTTGGTGGATTTATTGGTGGAATTTGACAGTTCTAATTTGTTTTTTTAAAACAAAGAATCTTATTTAGAAAAGAAATGTAAAGAGAAAAAAAAGAAAGAAAAAGAGAGAAAGAAAAAGAAACCGATCCAGTGAAACCATTCTGGCAATTACAAACATGATGATTGATTTCGTTAACACATTGACCGAAATTTAAGCATGGATTTGATAAACATTCATCAATTTCAAGTTGACATTTACCTCCTTGAAATCCAGTGTCTGTACAATTACAATTATAAGCTATTTATTTTGATTGTTAGTTGATAAATAAATAAATAAATAAATATAAGTAATCAGAAAAAGAAAAGAAATTACAATTGATTCCATCAATACAAGTTGCATTATTTTGGCATGTATTTGAAACACAATCATCAATATTATTCTCACATGTTGGACCATCATATCCTGCCATACAGTTACATGTGAAAGCTATTAATCATTAAAATCAAATTTGTAAATCAAATGAATAAAACAAAAATAATAAAATAATAATAAAATACTTACCATTGATTCCATCAACACATGTACCACCATTATCACAAGAATCAACTCCACAATCATTAATATTACTATTACATGTTAAACCATTAAATCCAGTTCCAGTACAATTACATGTATATGTATTAACTCCATCAATACATTGGCCATTATTTAAACATGGACCTAATGCACAGTCGTCAATATTATTATTACATGTTGGTCCATTATATCCTGGTGCACAAGAACAAGTAAATGCTAAATTTGTGTTAATTTTTGTTATAAAGAATAAAAAAAGTAATAAATAATAAAATATTTACAATTGATTCCATCAATGCATGTAGCGCCATTGAAACATGGGTTAGGTGAACAATCATTGATATTGTTATTGCATGTTGTACCATCAAAACCAGTTCCTGCACAATTACAAGTGAATGCGTTTACTCCATCAGTACATTGACCACCATTTTTACATGGGCTTGATGCACAATCATCAATATTGTTATTACATGTTGGTCCATCATATCCTGAAGCACAAGAGCATGTGAATGCTATTATTTAAATGAAATGAAAGATTTTTTCAAATTGTTGAAAAATTACATTTAACTCCATCAATACAAGTGCCACCATTTTCACAAGAATCACCTGTGCAATCATTAATATTGTTATTGCATGTTGTGCCATCAAACCCTGTGTCTGTACAATCACACGAGAAAGCTATTATTTAAGTCGTTAAGATAGAAAACAAGTTAGATTTAGAATTAAAATGAAAAAAGCTACCATTCTCAAGAGCAGTACAACCCCCTCCATTTTTACATGGGTTTGGTGAACAATAATTCCAGTTATTATCGCAAAGTGTTCCATTAAAACCAGGAAGACAATTGCATGTAAAAGCTTCATTTTATAATACACTTATTATTATTTTAAAAGTAGTAAAAGAAAAGAAAACTTACAATTGATTCCATCAATACAAGTACCACCATTTGCACATTGATTTGGTATGCAATCATTAATATTATTATTGCATGTTGTGCCATCATATCCTGCTACACAATGACATGTATATGCTATATTTTTTTAATTTAATTTAATATAAAAATGGATGTGTTATGTTGAAATGAAGAATAACAATAAAAGGGTACACTTAATTCCATCAACACAAGTACCACCATTTATACATGGATTTGGATCACAATCATTAATATTAATGTTGCATGTTGCGCCATTAAAACCGGTGTTTGTGCAATCACAATTGTATGAATTGACTCCATCTGTACAGATTCCTCCATTCAAACATGGATTGGGTGAACAATCATCAATATTATTTTCGCATTTTGTCCCATTAAATCCTGTCAAACAGTTGCATGTATATGCTAATTTTTTTTTTTTTTTTTTTTTTAAATTGATTGAAAAGTGAAAACAAACCACTTACAATTGATTCCATCAACACAAGTGCCACCGTTGAAACATGCGCCAGTAACACAATCATTAATATTATTCTCACATGTCTTACCATCAAAACCAGTTCCTGTACAACTACATGAAAAGTCATTAACTAAATCAGTACAAGTGCCTCCATTTTTGCATGGGCCTGATGCACAATCATCAATATTATTATTACATGTTGGTCCATCATATCCTGAAGCACAGTTACATGAAAATGCTATTATTTAAATAAAATTTAAATTTGTGTTAATTTATTAATTTGAGTGGTAAAAGAAAGTATATTACCATTAATTCCATCAACACATGTACCACCATTTTTGCATGGGCTTGATGCACATTCGTTGATGTTATTCTCACATGTTGCGCCATCAAACCCTGTTCCTGTGCAAGTACAAGCGAATGTACCACCTAAAGAATTTATATTGTGTTGATTTGTAAATTTTTAAATTAAATCAAAAGGAGATGATCTTTATATTCTTAAAGAGTACCAGAATTGGCGCAACTGCCACCATTTTTACATGGGCTTGATGCACAATAATCGATGGAGGTGCAAGTTACTCCATCTCCTGTATATCCATCATTACAAACGCAACCAGTAGAGGTACAATGAGCATTTGCACCACATGTTGAAGAAGTTACAACGAGAGAAGGTGGATTTGATCCATAAGTTCTTGAATTAAAAATAATGGTAGTACCATAGGAGCCAACTGGTTCCAAGTAAAGGGAAAGCTTTTTGTTGAAAAAAAAAAAAAAATTTGCTAAATGAGATCATTTTTTAAAAAAAACATACTTGCGAACTTTCCGTTGCGATTGCTTTCAAAAGCATGGCATTATCAACAGTTAACTCATACCAATTACTTCCTTTTGATTGAATTTGATATTGTGATGAAGAATAAACTACTTTGCTACTGCTAAAGCTATTATAAGTGACAGTTGTTTCTCCCCAGTTTGCTTGGACATGATTAACCTTTACACTTTTTCCAGTCACGTCCCCTGGACTTGTCTGAGTATACATCCTCAAAACCGTAGAACTAGGGCACTTTGAAGCCACTGAAGTCAGACTCATTTCCACGAGAATTGCGTTATAATTAGAAAGGTAAAGTTTTGTGTCGCTACCATAGTTTGATCCGCCACTCATTGAGCTTGTATATGTATCCTTTGTCAAAGAAATAGGATCTGTGTCCGAAAGCACCACTTGGAACAAAAATAAAAATACAACAACTAAATATTGGAGCCTTGAAAACAACATGGCTCGTCTCTCTTCTTCAAACTACTTAATATACTAACAACACTACACCTCTTATCAAAGATATAATTATTCTAAGCAATAGGTCTGAGATTCGTTCGGTTATACCTCAATTATAGGTAAAATATTCAGGAAAAAGTCTTCTCGGGTGGTTTTTAAGTATGTTCGTTTCTGTTTTTTACCTATTTATTTGTATGAAAAAAAAAACAGTTAATAACTTCAAATATGAACATAAAAAACTGTTAGAATATATAAAATGGAAAGGAATAAGAAATAGTTATGCGTATTTGGTTTTTAATTATGCTTATGAACAACAAAAAATCATGACTAACGGTTTTTTTTTTAATTATTATGCGGGAATCGAATCTCGTTTTCGATAATTAACAGAAAGTAAACAAACAGCAATTACAAAAATTCCAACACAAACAAACATTCATAACTTACAATTATACTTATAATTAAAATTCGATTTTTTTATGCAAATAAGAAATAAAATAAGGTTATATTAGAGTTACAACGAATCTAAACTATTATTTGTATTGTGGTTGTTGCATTAAAATAAAACAAACAAACAAGTTTAACAAAAAACAAAAGAAATTTTGTTGTTTTTTTTCCAATAAATAAATTCAAGTTGTTCCAACGATATTTTTTCAATGAATGGTTATAATAATATTAGTTTCTGAATTGGAACATGAAAGAAAAAATGTATTGAGTTTATTTGTATTTGAAATCGAGTAACAATCGAGTTATTAAAACATAAAAGAGGGTAAAGTCAGTTAAAAAAATTTTTTTAAAAAAATTAAAAATGCAAAGGAGAAAAAACAATCAGAAAAAAAAAAAACAGAGCGAATCGCACACAAAAATGTTTCAACATTAAACATTAAACATTAAACATTCAAACAAAGCAATTCCAATCATCAATCTGAAAGACTTACAGGTTAAAGAATAGGATGGAGGTAAAAAAATAATTGTTTTATGCAGAATCAGAGTAATTGTTTATGCAATCAGTGGAAAATAAAAAATTGTTTATGCGATAAAATAATTGACTTTTTTCTTTTTGCATAATTGTTTTTTTTTTTTTTTAAGTAAGGGGGACATTTTCATTTTTCCTTTTTATTTTTTTTTTTTCTTTTATGCGTTCAAAATTCCTTCTTTTGTAATCTTTTTCCCTGATTTCGCAGAATGCATTGACCTTTTATGGATTTTGATGAACTTTTTAATATTTTTTTTTCTTTCTTGATCTCGTCCACCATTTTTTTTTTTTTTTTTGCATTTTTTTATTTCGATTTGAGGAGTGGTTTTTTTTTGGTCAAAGCATAATAAAATAAATAAATAAACAAACTCATCAAAGCCAAGCAACAATATTATTCTTTTTTGTGTCGTTGTTTGTTATTATTTTGATTCATCTTTCCAAAGATGTTTTGACTTTTGATTTTTGTTTTGTTTTGATTTTTTTTTGCATAATTCATTTTTTTGTTGCATTTTGTTGCATTATCTATTTTTTCTTTTCTTTGCTGATTATTGAACACGCCGATTCCCTTTTTTGGGTGAGGGTATTTTCAGAAGAAAACGGTCAGTGGGTTGGTTAACGAGGCTAGTGTTTGTGATCAATAAAATAGAATGGATTAGAATAGAGTGGTTTGATTTTGAATTTTCACAAAAAAAGTCAAAACCCGATGAAATTTTGAATCAAAAAAAAAAGCATGACAAGACGAAAAAAAAAACAAAAAAAAATTTCGGAAATAATGAAAATTTGGAAAAGAAGGACTTTATTGTTGTTATTGTGTTTTGAGTTCAACGGTTCAATAAACAAAAGTTCCTGAAAGATGTTATCCGAAAAATGATAAAAGGTTGTTTTTTATAAGATAGGGGAATGATTCGACATATCAAAGGAGATCATTTCTAACATATTTTGGCAACTTTTGATATTAAATTTTTTCAACATTATTTCGAAAGCTCAGTAATCTTTTGTTGTTGCATTGATTGTTATTTTCCTTTGTTTGATCATTTCGATCAAGTTTGGGGGAAATTATTTGATTAAAATCTAAAACTTCTTCTCCTTTCCGAATTGATTTCAAAAAAGAGCAATCCGAATTTGATTCATAAACTTCAATAAATTTAATATTTAATAAAGTTGAAGATAAAGTGTTGAAGTTGAAGCTTTATTCCTAATTAACAAGTTACAAAGGTGACCTTCATTTCTCAAAAAAAAACAATGAAAACTCTTCTAAAATAAATTATTCCATTTGAAATAGTTGATCCTTTGAAGGTTGATAAAAATTTCCACTTCCACTAATCATTTCATTAATTCTTTGGTGGATATAAATAAATTCATGAGTGAAAGGGAAAGTAACTATTGTTATGAAACATGATAATGCTGAGTTTGCTAAAGATAATGTTACAATTGGATTTGCTTTTCCTAATTGACTTTGAAATATTCCTTGAATAATTAATTGAGGGAAATCTTCAATAAATGTTTTGATAACAAAATAAATTGTTAAATATCCTGCATAATCCGAAACTTGAATGACTTTTCCTTCTTTCAAAAATAAATATTTTGAAACTAAATGAAATGTTTCAACTCCATTGGCTGATAGTAATGATACAACTGTGAAAAATGAAAAGATCACAAAATTATTATGAGAAGAATCATTTAAATCCAATTTCTTTTTCCAAGCAACTAAAAAGACTCCAGTACAAATCGCTGCTAAACTCCATGGTACAACTGTAAAAACTAAACTTGACCAAAAGAATCCAAAATTATTTTCTTCAACACCATAATCATAAGATTGAATAATAAAAAAGATATCTGTTAATAAATCAAAGATTCCTAAACATGAAACGAAAAATCTCAATAAAAAGAAGATCCAGCTTTTTTTTGTTTCTCTATCACCTCTTCTTGCTTGAAGAAAGATTCCAACACAAACCAATAAATAAATCACAAAGATTGGTCCTAAAAAATAATAAACTGTTAATTGATCAACTGTTGAATATTTCTCCATTTCACAAATATCTCCTTTGAATTCATCTTTACAAATACATTTTGCTGAATCATTTTCATAATCTATTCTACATTCTCCATTATTTAAACATTTTTTTGATCGACAATCTTTTTGAATTTCACAAAAATCTCCTTCATATCCTGTATTTTTACAATTACAATAAGCTGTATCAATTTCTGATACAATAATACATCTCCCTACTCCACATCCATTTTTTCTACAATCATTTTTTGATATTTCACAAAAAGCGCCTTCATAACCTGTACCAAAACAATTACAAGATGAAATTCCGTTTTGAATAACACATTTTCCATTATTTGAACATGTATCAGGTGTACATAACTCACACTTATCTCCAATAAATCCAAATGGACATTTACAAACTGTTTCATTTATTCCAACATCATAACATGTCCCTCCATTTAAACATGTCACACCAACCACACAATCATTAACATTAGTTTCACAAAAAGATCCTTCATATCCAGTCCCATCACATTTACAATATGCCGCTTCTGTTTCTGTTTTATTCATACACGTTCCATTATTTAAACAATTCAATGTGTTACATCCTTTTTTTTTGTTTTTTTTAAAAAAAAGAAGTAAATAAAAAACCCAGAAAAGAAAAAAAAAAGAAGAAAAGAAAGAAGAAAAAAAAGAAGAAAAAAAAGAAGAAAAAAAAGAAGAAGAAGAAAAGAAAAAGAAACCTTGAGAATCAATATTTTCACAATATTTTCCAACAAAACCAGCACAAAAACATCTTTCAATTGTTTCTCCAATTGGTTTTGCACAAACTTGATTATTATCACATCCTCCTCTTTCTAAACATGTTGGCTCACATGGTTTGTTGATCACCCAAGATGCTGTGATATTATCATTATTTAATAAACAACTTGCTTCTGCTTGTTGACCTGGGATAGGAGAATAAGGTGAAATACTTTGAAATACATAATAATTTGGTGAACAAATTGAATTAGATATTCTATCAATTTCGATTGAAGAAAAAGTGCTTTCATGTAATGCTAATGTGGGACATTTTATCTCTAGTTTTTGTATTTTATGTATTTTTATTTTATTTTTTATTTTTTCATTTCAATTTTTTTTTTCTATTTCAAAAAAAAAAAAAAAATCATACTTTGACAGGTATTTGAATTATCATCCAACAAAAATCCAAAAGGACAAGGAAGACAAGTTAATATTTGATCATCAGGATAATGATTAAATGAAGTACATTTACAATCAATAATTGAAGTACTTGCTAGTAAACTTGTTGAATCATCAGGACATGAAAGACATGTTGTGTCATTAAATGAATAAAAGTTTTCAGGACATGGTGAACAATTAATTCCATTCCCATAATATCCAGGATTACAATGGCATTCATAACTACCAATTGTATTTGTACAATTTGCTTGCGGATGACAATTGTAAATATTCAAAGAACATTCATCAATATCTATTGATTTTTTTCGTTTTGATTTGTCAGTTTTGATTAGAGAAGAAATGAGATTTCTTTTTTCTTTTTTCCTTTTTTTTTAAAAAAAAAATACCATCACAAGAACCATAAATTTGAGTCCAAAGTCCAGTTGAATCAACTTGAATACAAGATCTTGAAGCTATACCTTTATAACCACTAATACAATTACCCCTGACTGATTGTCCAAAATTTGAATTTGTTTCATTCCATTCTGCATTTTCTTCGTTCGAAATATATGGACAGCTAACATCTGATTTGTTTTTTTGTTTTTTTGATAACAATTGATTAGATTACATTATTTCTAATTCTTCAAAAAAAAAAAGAAAAGAAAAGATAAAGAAAAGAAAAAAAAGAAAGAAAGAAGAAAAAGAAAAAAAAAAAAAACAACAACCATAGACGCAAGTATCTCCAGATGAACAACAACTATATCCCCCATTCGATCTTATTGAACAAATTTCTTCACTCGAACATTTGTTTGTTGGACAACTTAAATCTTTTTTTTTTAAAAAAAAAAATCATTTTCTTTCTCTTTGAAAAGTTTAAATTTGATATTATATACCACATTGACTTTTTGTATCACCGTAATCATTATTTACTTGAGAATATAGAGGAATTGGACAATCCCAATAGTTAGATCCAAGTTGTCTATAAAAAAATTTCTCTTAATAAATATCTTTTCCTACAAAATTTAACTTTACAAAGTGTTTGATGGTAACGTTAAAATGAAAGTTGGAATTGCTCCTGAAAATTGATTGCTTCTCAACCATCTAATTTAAAAGATTAATTAAAATTAAAGGGGAAAAAAAAAATGAATAAAATATGTGATCATATTTTTACAGAATTTGTAAACTTGTTAAATTCTGAAGCTCTGTTGGAATCGTCCCATTAAGTTGGTTCAAAGAAAGGTGACTAGAATGAAAAACAAATAAACAAAAAAAACTTTATATTTCTTTTTTTCTTTTGAAAAAAAAACGAAAAATGTTTAATAAAATTTTTACAGAAGTTTTAAACTTGTCATGTTCCCAAAATGTGTTGGAATTGTCCCCGAAAGTTGATTACCAATGAGATACCTAAAAAATATGAAAAAAATTTAATAAAATAAAAAACCAAAGTATGTTAATTGAGATATTGAATCTATCAATAAATCGGTGGTAATAATATTGTTACAAATTTGCTAACTTTGTTAAGCTCCCAAATTGCGTTGGAATTGTCCCTGAAAGTTGATTGTAATGAAGAAAACTAAGAATGATAAACATTTTTGATGAACTGAAAATGAATCATAAAAAAGAATGTCATGAATTTTCACAGGTCTGCTACATTGTGTAAATTTCCAAGTTGAGTTGGGATTGTCCCTGAAAGTTGATTTTGGTGTAGATATCTAGAAGGTATGAAATTTGTTGAGTTTAATTTTTTTTTTTTTTTTTTTGAAATTGGTTGATTCAAATTCTTACAAAAGATTTAAGTTTGGTAAGTTTCCAAGTTGAGTTGGAATTGTCCCAAAAAGTTGATTGGTGTGGAGCTCCCTAGAAGATATAAACTATTTTGAATTCATTAATCCATTAATTGAATATTTTACATTTGTCGTAAATATGTGAAGCTCAGCTCTGTTGGGATTGTCCCTGAAAGTTGATTTTGGTGTAGGTATCTAGAGGGTATTTGAAATATTTGAATTTTAATTGAACCGATATTTAATAGGGAAAAAAAGTTTGAACAAATTAGCTAAGCTTGTTAAGCTCCCAAGTTGTGTTGGAATTGTACCAGAAAGTTGATTGTTATAAAGAAAACTAAGAATGATAAACATTTTTGATGGACTCAAAATGAATCATAAAAATAATATAATGAATTTTTACAGGTCAAGCAAATTTATTAAACCATCTAGCTGTGTTGGAATTGTCCCATTAAGTCGATTATTATAGAGATATCTTGAAAATGTGAAAATTAGTTGAATTTAAATATAAAAAAAGAGAAAAGAGTTTGAACAAAGTTGTCAAGCTTGTTAATCTCCCAAATTGTGTTGGAATTGTACCAGAAAGCTGATCATTATAGAGATGCCTTGAATATTTTATGTGGTTATATTGAATACTCAAAAAAAAAATGTCAAGTTTAAGAATAAATACAATGAATTTTTACAGGTCTACTAAATTTATTAAGTTCCCAATTTGTGTTGGAATTGTCCCAGAAAGTGGATTATCATTGAAAGTACTAACATTTACATTAAACTCATTTGAAAAAAGAATTATTGAAGAGTTAAATTTTTACAGGTATTGTAAATTTGTAAGGCTTCCAAGTTCTGTTGGAATTGTCCCAGAAAGTTGGTTCTCATTGAGGTGTCTAAAGAAAAGAAAAAAAGTTGAATTTCCTGAATTTGATTGAAAATGATAATTATATTTTTACAAAGTTCGTAGATTCGTTAGGTTCCCAAATTGTGTTGCAATTGTCCCATTAAGTTGTCGGTTCACTAATTGCCTTATCACATAGAAATATAATACAATATATATATATTTAGAGATCGATTAGTAAAAAAAAAAGAAAAAGAAGATTATTGAAATTGATTTTAAAGTTTACAATTCAGTCACACTTTGAGCAATACAAGTCACTCCAGTTTGTCCACATAAATCTAATCCAAAATTCCAAACCAGATCTTTTGAAGTCAATGAATTATACCAATTCACTAATATTGTTCGTTCATTTTCAATCAATGCGTTGACTAATTTTTTTTTTTAAAAAAGACATCAATATTGAATAAAAAAGAAAAATAAATAAAGAAATATAAAAGAAATATAAAATATAAAATATAAAAGAAATCTAACCAAGAGAGAACTGAATCAGAAGACAAGACAAGAAGATACAGACGAGATCTCTATTCAGCATTTATTGATTGATCAATCAGTGATGAATTCACTGAAACCCACTTTCTTTCAAAGAGGTGTTTTTCCGCTCTACAATTATAAACAAAAATAAGATTAATACAAAGTTAAATGTGATACATAGAGTTAGCTTCTCTCTTTTTGAATCACAGTGATTATCAATCGAGTTTCAATTTTTTTTATTTTTTTATGCGGCCATGTTTTCTTTGTTTTTTTTCATGTGTCATGCTTTTTTTTTGTTCTCTTTCAAACATTATCTCTCTCAACCATAATCTACAATCCTCTCCTTCGAATTGAAATTGAAATAACTTTTCTTTTTTTGTAAAAACATGAAGAATATTTGTTGATTTTGATTTGGATTGAACTTTGTGCTTTTCTTTCTTTGGTTGTAAATGAAAAATATGAATTGAATCAATGATATTATTTTCAATGAATATTTGACAAAAAATAAGAACATCAAAGAATTAAAGTTATTTTTTCTCTTTCTTTTCCTTTTCCTTTTCCTTTTGATATCATGTCGTCTTCTTCTTCTTTTCTGAAAAGATTCCAATAAATAATCTTCAACAATATCACCTATTAATTTGAGTGTTTCATGAATCCTTCCATGTTATTTTATTATACATCTTTTTGAAACCAAAATGAATTGTGAGGATTTAGAACCTTGACATTTTGTGTTTCTTTCTGAGCTTTATAGTTTTAAAGTTTAGTTCCCTCCATTCTATTTTAATAAATAAATAATTGGTTTATTTTTGTCAAGATAACTAATGTATTGATTCTTTCCTTTATTATCAAAAAATTGAAATTTTGTGCTCATCTCTACAAACAATGATTTCTTGAGTTTTGGGATTAATTGTAGCAGAAACTGGATGAATCACTTTAATTTGGGTAATGTATGTTCCATTTGAATCAAATATTTGAATTCTATTATTATTACGATCACAAACAAGAATATTATCATCCAAATCAACACAAACGCTCCAGGGGAACACAAATTGACTATTCTCTTTTCCTTTCGATCCAAATTTTGAAATAAAATTACCTTCACAATCAAATATTTGAATTCGATTGTTGTTTTGATCACAAACAATAATATTCCCTTTTGAATTAATGGCTATTCCAACTGGATGATCAAATTGACCATTTTCATTTCCTTCTGATCCAAATTTTAAAAGAAATTTGCCTTCACAATCAAAAATTTGAATTCTATTATTGTTATTATCACTAACAAGAATGTTATCATTTAAATCAATTGCGAGTCCAACTGGATTATTAAATTGTCCATTTTCATTTCCTCTTGATCCAAATTTTGAAATAAATTGACTTTTTGAATCAAATATTTGAATTTTATAATTAAGAAAATCACTAACAATAATATTTCCTTTTGAATTAATTGCTATTCCAATAGGATAATTAACTTGGCCATTTCCATTTCCTTTTGTTCCAAATTTTGAAATAAAATTCCCATTTGAATCAAATATTTGAATTCTATGATTATATTTATCACAAATAAGAATGTTTCCATTGGAATCTGTTGTTACTTCTCTTGGATTATCAAATTGACCATTCCCATTTCCTTCTGATCCAAATGTTAATTTTGGTCCAATTATTTCATTATAATTTCTTGGTTTCAATTTCAAAAATACTTGAATTTGAAGTGGTGAAAAAGAAAAATTTACTCCATCATATTCAATAAAAATTAAATATTTTCCTTCATCTTTCAATTTCATTTTCACTTCATATCTTCCATTATTTAAATCCATAATTTTCCATTCATATTTCTCATTCTTTTGATTATTTGATTTTGGTTCCTTTTCAATTTTAATTCCAAAATTCATTCCATTTCCACCATTTCTCATTTCATTTCCATCTTTTGAATAACTAATTATTTCAAATTTAAATTCTTGATTTTTATAAATTCTTTCTTTTTCATTTCTTAAAATTAAACATTTATCAATTAAAATTTCATTTGAATCAATCATTCCAATATTTGAAATATTTGAATAAATTGATTCTTCTTCATTTTTCAAACTAAAAAAATCAATAAATGAGTTATGACATGGTTCAATTCTCCAAATATTATTTGATAAATAATTTAATCTTGATTCATATAAATTCTTCATTGAGATCAATTGAAGATCATTTTCATTTTTCTTTGATAAAGAAATTGAATTTTCAATCATTTGACAAGATCCAATAATACTTTCAATTCCAAATTTCAATTTTTCTATTTGAAGTTCTAATTCTTTCTTTTTATATTTCTCAATTTCATTCAATTTGTCCAATAATTCTTGTTCTTTTTCATCCAATTTATTTCTAATTTTGTTGAATAATTTATTAATTTGAGTTTGAGTTGTTGTTGAATTAATTTCTAATTCTTTGATCATTTCTTCACATTTATTTATTCCTTCTTGTAATTCTTTCTCTTTTGGTTTTACCTTTATTTATTATTTATTATTCGTTGTCATTAAAACAAAAAGAAAAAAGAAAAGAAAGAAACCTTTTTGATTAAGTTTGTTAATAATTGTTTTTCATTTCCAATAGTGATACTTGAAAGAGTTGAAATCTTATGAGATGGATGTTGAGGTACACACAATGAACAAATTGTTAATTTACAATCATCACAAAATAATTTGATTTCTTCTTGTTGATGAATTGGACAATAAATTTGTGGATTTGATTTTGTAATTGATTTAATTTGATTTTCATCTTTCATTTCTTCAATTGATATTAATTGATGATCTTTGGTTACTTTCATTGTTTTGTGAACTTTTGAACAAAATTCGCAAAGATAATCTTGACAATCCAAACAATAAGAAGTTGCATCGTTCTCTCCATCCAAACACATCAATTTTTGTTTTTTCTTTTGTTGAGAAAATGAATTTGATAATGAATTATAAGTAATTAATGAATTTAAAAGGAATGAATCTGTTGGTAAATTTGATAATTGTTGTTTTCTATTTTGATTTTGATTTTGATGAATTTGAAAAGGAGTTCTACAAATTGGACATTTTAATTCAATATTTGAATGATTTCTTTCCACATAAATTTCTAAACATTCTAAACAAAATGAATGAAGACATGCTAATGTTTTTGGTTCTCTAAATATATCTTTACATAATGTACATTCTAAGTCTATTTCTTTTTCTTTTTCTCTTTCTTTTCCTTTTCCTTTTCCTTTTCCTTTTGATGTCATTTCTTCTGAAATAATTCTATTATTTTGTAAATTTTTAATTTGGTTAAGAATATGAAAGTATCATTAAACCCATCAAATTTGAATATTATTTTCTATGATTTCTATTCAGCTTGGATATTTGATGTATGAAAATATTTCATAATATCAACTATGAATAAATATTTCAATTTAAAGTAATGAATGAAAATCATAATCTTTTCAAGGACTCATTCATCCATTTATCACTTTCTTTAAATTCAACAAACCTGATCATTGATTAAAATTCTCAAAAAAAAAAAATATCATAAAATATAAGAACGAGCTAAAACAATGAGTTTATTACATTATTATTATTATTATTATTATTATTCAAGAATTAAAAAGATCAAATAAATAGAATGAATGTTTAGAATATGCAATTCAATTAGAAAAACATCAAAAAGCTAAAAAAGCTGAAAATGACAAACTAAGTGTTAAACCATGAACTTAAATAATAAAAATGAAGTCAAAATTATGAGTTAATTTGTTAGTTTTGGAGATATTTCGAATTATAAGTTCAAAATTTTTTGTAAAATTCGCCATGTTTTTTTTTTTTTTTTTTTTTTTTTTCCTTGTGAACAAAAGCCAAAAATAAAAAAAAGCCTCTTGTTCAAGCTACAATCTTTTTGTATTACAATCATAAAAACCCATTCGAAAATCCTACCATTCGAATCGCCAGAACTCAAAGTGTAATCTCATATCTTTTTTATAAACAATAAAGAAGAAAAAGCAGATGGATTGGTTCAACAAAGAAAAAGAGATCTTTTTGGATTGAAGGGCAAAAGGAAAAAAAAACAAAAAAAAGTGAAAAAAACATGGCGAAAATAAATTTTCTCTTTTCCTCTTTTTCCTCTTCAAACCGCCCATCCACTTCTCTCTTCCCTTCAAACAACCAGACAATCAATCCATTCATTCAACATTATTGAAAAAGAATACATCAAGATGTATTCTCCAGAAGATCAGCTATTCATTCATGTCATCATTTTTGATAATTTAGAATAAAAATTTGTGAAACAACGCCTTAAAGAACAACGCTTCCATCTCTTCTTGATGATTTATAATGAATATTCAAGATTTCAACAACACCTCGATCTTTGAATGATTTTGAACCTAACCTTATTTCTTGTTCCTCTCCTACTTAATTTAATACTTTGTTGTTTTTTTCAAATACTATTAGGTGCTTTTGGATGGAAATGAACAAGTATTAAGCATTATTGATTTTTTAAACCATTGACTGTTGTATTGCAAATGATTTATGCGGACTAACTGGAGTTTGATTTGTGAAGAAGTAACTTCAAAGCATCATGAAATTGTATTAAGTTCTTTCTTCTTATTCTTTCTTTTTTGTTTTATTGAAAGAAAGAAAAATAAAAATCAAAAAAATTAATAAATGCCCTTCTCGACACGTTCTAAAAGCAACTGTTTCTAAAGATCTTAAGTGTACCACTCCAAATTATCAAAACAGTTATTTTTTTTGTTTCCATCAATGTGGTTAACTTGGGGCTTATTCTCTGGGTTTGGGAGGAATGCTTAAGCTACTATTCTATGAATTAGAAACATTTTTTTAATTGCCTTTGAGATTTTAGATTAAATATAGTGAGATAACTTTTGAGTATCCCCCTCATACTTTATTCCATTAGCTCTTGCAAATGTGACATTTCCGTTTTTGTTTTTTGAAAAAGAGGAGATCTTTTGATATTGATATTTTCACATTTTTGACATCCATCTAGAAGTCAAGAGTCATCCTCGTACAGTCCTTGCAAAACCATTGAGCCTCATAGATTAATTGAATTTGGCCATAAAAGGATTTTGAAGAATGGTTAGAACAATGAACAATTTCAGATTGAGGAAAAATATCATTTAATGCTTTTTGAAGTTTTATTGTCATCCTGTGAGTTCGAAATGTAACTTTCCCTGTTTTCCAATCATATAGTGCAGCACTGACATTGTTTGAGTTGTTTCCTCGGATCTGGTAAAAGCCATCTGTAGCACAGATCCAGTTTGTTCTATCTCTTCTTGGATTAATTTCTTCTCGAACATTTTTCAGTTCATCTTCAAGAATTTATCAAGAAATTTTGAGAACCCTTTAGAACCTATTTTCGTTGTATGCATCTTTTTTGGAGACATGATATAGAATAAGATGTTGTTGAGTTGGAGTTAATTGATAAATGTTTCCCTTCTTTTTCAAAATTTTGAAATTTCTGATTTTTTTTTTTTTTTTTTTTTTTTTA
>Ga0209960_1002359_pt1 | contig 19133 bp, 27 predicted proteins | sample ThiBiot_500_plan_2_FD_183947 | JGI IMG/M metagenome (GOLD analysis project Ga0209960, IMG submission 183947) | Wastewater bioreactor microbial communities from Cape Town, South Africa - Thiocy_expt_500_plan (SPAdes) | ecosystem: Engineered > Bioreactor > Thiocyanate-remediating >...
CAACAAAATACAAAAAAAAAAAAAAAAAATTAAAAAACAAAAAAAAATAAAAGATAAACTATAAAATTTAATGAGAATGAAATAAATTTGTCAAATTGAGGTTAAGTTTCAACCTTGAACAGCTGAAGCTAAAGCAAGAAGCAAGCAGAGGGCAACGAAAAACTTCATTTTTTTTTTTTTCCAAGTTTTTTTACAAGATTTTTTCCAAGTTTTTTTTTTTTTTTTTGTGATTGGGAAAAAGAAAGGAAGAACCCCGAGATTTTTTTTTTTTTTTTCCTTCTTGTCTGTGGATTTTCCTGTGGTTTTCCTACTTCCGGACAACAATCTTTTATTCTGACAACCTTCAATAATGAATCATTCATTGAATGGTCAAACAATGAATTAGAAGTTTATTTTATTTGATTGATTGATTGCAAATGATTGAATTACAAACTTCAATTTGAACTTTCAAAACAAATGAAAGATTTATGTTCAAATTGAAGTTTGTAACAAAAAGTGGCAAATAAATTCTTTTGACTTTTTATTTTTTTATTTTTATTTTTTCTGGCACATGATTTGCTTTTCAACAAAAATCAGAACTACAATTTTGACTTTCAATCGACTGTATTACTATTGATGAAAGGTTCTATGCTATTTAACAGAAAAGGAGAAACTTTGCAACTATCTTCCTCAATCTTGAACAAAATTGATTTGAATTAAAGGTTGCGAGTTTGGGTTACTATCTAAATTTTTCGAGACACTTGCTAATGAAAAAATGATAATTGGAATTCCAGTGATGCATGTTTTAATTACCATCTAAAAGATTGTATTATTCTTCAACAATCACTAGCAACTCTAGATATTGATTTTTGTGAATCAAAAAATATTGCTGATTAGATGTCGAAGAAAGATTTGTTTCAAATTGCTAATTCATCTCGATCAACTCAAAGCTAAGAAAATTAATTCTCCTCTCAACACTTATACGAAAAATGTCCATTATTATTCCAACAATTGACGAGGCTACTCTCAATTTTTCAATCTGAAGTATACGAAGTAAATCCAGTGAATGAAAAAAGTCGATTAACAATCGTAGTAACTGGATTTCTTGTGAGCCATTTGTATGGGCAATATTCAAACAAGGCAAACATACTCCAACAACTTCATGACATTACTGTTCCAGATCTCCAATTGTTGTTTAAAAAATTCCAGATATTGCAGTACCTAAAAGAAAAGCTGAATTGATCAAAGAATGCTACAAAAACAGATCTCTTCTCTAACTTCAATCAACAAAGGACAAAAGGGCAAAAGTTCACTGGCATGTAGGTGTTGAAAGATTGTTCAACAAAAAATTTACACTCTATTCACTCTTATTACAAAATGACACTTGTATGAATATCATTAACTATTTGGGGGACTTTTCCCTTTAGTATCTTTTGAAGAAATGGGTGAAGAATCTCAAAGTCTTGATGTAACACTTGACAAACAATCTTGGAATGGGACTTCTGATTCTTTGATTTCAAACAGAAAAGTTTCAAACTCTCTCCAAATCCTGAATACTAAAGCAAAAAATCTCAATTTAGTGAAAGCATTGAGGATGACTTTTTTTAAAAAAATTAAACCCAAATACATCTAAAGATATTGTCCAAAAAAGATTTCTCTCATTACATTTTACACCTTCGCTCCATCCAAAGTATGAAATCCTTGGGGAAAAAAAAAACGATATGATATTTTTCCGAACAAAAAGCTTAGTCAACTAAATTTAGATAAAGGCATGAACGTCGAATTAAACAAAGAAGAAAAATCTAATCAAATTTGATGGAAAGAACTCAAAGTTCAAAATATCATTTTTGATGATTTGAAAGAAATAACGATGATCATCCAAAAGCAAAGGAAAAAAGAGGATAAAAAAAAAATTTTTTTTTTTTTTGAAGTAAATTTTGGCGGGCTTTTTTCTTTCATTTTCATTTTTTTTTTTTGAATCAATTAATCGAATAAAAACATTTTCAAATCGTTCTTCATCATTCTCTACTCTCATATTAACTTCCAAACTCTTAACTTATAACCTTTCAAAAATTTACTTTTTAAAAAAATTTTCCTAACTTTTTTGATTATGATTGTTTTAGAAGGGAAGAAAAAGAAAAAAAGCCAAAGAAAGTGAAAAGTAATTAGAAATTCCGATTCCCAATTGTCTTATAAAACTTATATCAAATCCCATTTCAGAATTCAATATTGAAATAATATAAAACATATATTTTATTCACAATTGTTCATATTTATATTATTTTATTGATGTTTATTTTTGGAATAAAGGTCTTTAAAAGGGATGTCAAGTGGAGATGAGGGAGCTTTCCACTTGGTGAGACAGAAGGTGTTTTTGGAACTTGACTTTGAGTTAGAAGAGATCTATGGTTGGACTTGTATGACAATAGCTTCACAGACAAAGTATCCTGAGAGAGTCATACTTCATTGTTCTGATCAATGTGTTGTGGAGGAAATTTTGGTGGAGACTACTCAGACATCATTTAGACAAAGGTAATATTTCAAACATAGAAAAGAAGAAGAAAGAAGAAGAAAAGAATAGAAGATAAAGAAAGTCATGATATTTGAACAGATTTTGTTTTTATTAAATTATATTTATTTGGTTTATTTGAAAACTCTTTAATAAAACATTATAAATTGGAGGAGAAAAGTTCGTCAAAAGTAAAGAAAAATAAAAGTTTGAGGATGGATTCAATTAACTCTTTTAAAATCAATTATTAAATTTAGGTCTTCTCTCAAAGTGGATCCTTTTCAAAAAAATTTAAATATTTTAAAGCAAAAATATAAAGATTTCGAAAAAAACTATGAAGCTGGAGAACTAATTGTTGATATTCCAGAAGAATTAACGGTTTAAATTTCTTTTTAATGTGATATTATCATCATTATTATTAAAAACTTTCAAACAATTAAAAAAATCTTTACTTTCACATTGGATCAAATCAGAACTTAAATCCACCAGAACTTTCAATCAAAATCATGTATTCAATAACTAGACCTTGCGCTGGACTCTATTTTGTAAAATCACCATACGATTCAACTTCCAAATTTTTATTTTCACATAATCAAGTACTTTCATTTTTTTTAAAAAAAAGAATCTAAAGGAATGTAAACTCAATTTATTGATTTTATTTATTTTGAAAGGGATCATCTCCAAGAACTTGGATTCCATGTATTGATACAATTCAAGATAGATGTCCATGGGAATTTGATTATATTATTCCAAAAGATATGATTGTTATTACAAGTGGTGATTTACAATTACAGCAAATGTTAGATAATCAAAGAAAAATTGCTTCTTTTAAAATGTCAACACCAATTTCTTCTCCAATGATAAGTTTAGCTGCAGGACCATTTGAAGTCAATTTCATTTCATTTATTTTTTTGAAAAAAAAAAAAAATACAATACATTGCAATACCTTTTTTTTTATATTTTAGGTTTTTCAAGATCGAAATTCAGGAAGTATTTTTCATTTTTATCCTCCAAAGTATAAACATGAAATCGAACATTCAACATCTGTTACTTCCAAGGCATTTGAATTTTTTCAAGACTTTCTTGGAACACCATTTCCTTTTGATACATATAAACAAGTTCAATTTCTTATTATTTATTTATTTATTTATTATTATTATTATTATTATTATTTTTCAAAAAAATTTAAAAAAATGAAAAAAAAAAAATTAAAATAATGATTAGGTGTTTGTTCCACACAGTTTTCAATTAAAAACTTCTATTGGAGCCTCAATTTCTATTCTTTCAACTGATCTTCTTCATGATGAATCAATAATTGAACAAACTTTAGAAACAAGAACTTGTATTACTGAAGCTTTAGCTGAACAATATTTTGGAATGTTTTTATTTTCAAAACATCTTTCAGATTCTTGGCTATTAATTGGACTCTGTAAATATCTTGCTAACCAATTTCTTAGACAGAATCTTGGACAAAATGAAACTTTATATCAAATGAAGGTAAATGAAAAAGAAAAAACAAAGAAAAAATCCTAAAAAGAAAGGATTTTTTTTTTTTTTTTTGAAAGTGTCATTGAATGACTGAAATTTCTGATTTGAATTTAGGTGGATGCTGATTGGGTTTGTGAAAATGATGTAGTTCAATTACCCTTAAATCATCCAGAATATCATAGATATGTTGTTGATGAAAGTAGAGCTGAATTTGTTCGAAAAAAGGTTTTTTCTTTCAAAAAAATTAAATATAACTTAAAATTAATTACTGATAATTAATAATTAATAAGTCATATATTGTCGTGTATATATTAGAAAGAGTGACAGGAAAATCTGATATGACTAAAGTTTTAGGAAAATTATTTTCTTCTGCAATGGAAGGAGAATTAAGTCAAGGATTATCAGCTAACATCCTTTTAAAATCTTTAAAGAAGGTTTCAAAATTTTTAAAAAAAAAAATTTTTTTTTTATTCTTCAGTTTTCTTTTTATTTCTTTTTCAAATTTTTACTCATTTTCCATCATCTCAGAATTCAGGAAGGGAAAAAGAAATCCAAGCTGTAAGTGATCATTGGATTACAAATCCAGGATGTCCAATTTTTAAATGTAGTTATGCATGGAATAGAAAAAAAAATACTGTAGAGTGTACCCTTTCACAATCTTCAACTAGTAAACTTTTACCAAAGACAACCGAATCAGGAGAACCCAAAATTTATATGGGAAGTTTAACAGTTAGAGTTAATGAATCTGAAGGTTCTTTTGATCATATTATTCATGTAGATGAGGAACAACATAGGTACTTTCTTTCTTTCTTTCCTTTCGTTCCTCTTTTTTGTTCAAAAATAAAATAATAATTAAAAATATTGAAAAATAGGTTTGAATTTCCAATTCATTCTCGTGGAAAAAGATGGAAACGAAACAAAACTGAAATTGGAATTGAAATCATGTTAACTCAAACAGAAGAAGATGAAGAAGAGATGACAGATTCAGGAGTGTTATGGTTAAGACTTGATCCAGATAATGAATGGGTTCTTTCATCATTTGGTCTTAGTCAATCAGAATTAAGTTGGAGACATCAACTTAGATCTGATAAAGATGTCATTTCACAAATATTAGGTAAAATTAAATCCTTCAAATTTTCATTTTATTTTATTATTTATTTCATTTTATTTTATCTTTATAATAATCTAAATAAATTTATTTAGCAATTCGTGCATTGAAATCTAAACCTTCAAAAACTGCAACCTACTCTTTATTGAGAGCCGTTTCTGATACAAGAACATTCCATAAAATTAGAAGAGAGGTAAAAAAAAAAAAAACAACAACAACAAAAAAAAAATACTTAAATGAGAAAAATATCAGATTAAAAACAAAATTAAACAAAACAAAAGGCCTGTTTTGCATTAGGACATTCAGCAATACCTATGTTAGATTTTCTAGGATTATCTTGTCTTCAACAATATTTTTCTTATAAATTTGGACTTGGATCTGTCTCAGCAAATAATGTTTTACATTTATTAGAGAATGAAGATCCAGCAATTATAAATAAAGCAACTCTTCCTTCATTTGTAACAAAAAATTTTGATGGATCTCAAATTACACCCCCAACAATTTGTGTTCCAAAACCAAACAATTTCTCAAATTTTATGGATTATTTTCTTCAAAAATGTAAATTTTATTTATTTTATTTTATTTTCCCTTTATGATTTTGGAAAAATTTTTTTAAACAAAAAAAAAAAAAAGCTCTTTTATCTGCTTCTGCCCCTGTTCGTGATGAAAATGGACTTCCTATGCCTGTAACAATTAAATATTTATTATCTGTATTAAGGTTGATTTCAACAATAATTTTTTTTTTTTAAAAAAAAAAAAGTCTCATCAATTTTTAATCATCAAAAAAAAATAAATAAAAAATTTAGATTTAATGATAACTCTCAAAACGAATATTCTGATGTATATTATATAAGTAATGCAATTTTAGCCTTAGGAAAATCCCTTCATTCAACAAATGCAATTTATTCTGGACCAATCGAAGAACGAGAAAAAGTTCCATACATAGATATAATTTTAGAAGAAGTTGATCGATACTTATTTAGAGAAGAGAATTTACCCTCATTTCATGATGTAATTAGAGCAAGTTGTATTGAAGCCATGTTTCATTTTCAAGCTATTGGATCCGTTCCAATGAAATTACAATTCTTCCTTGATCACTCTCAACCAAAGTATCATAAATCAGTTCGAGAGGTTTTATTTATTAATTAATTTATTTTATAATTATTCACAAAAACCTTAAAAAAAAAAAACTTTAGGTTGCAATTCGTGCTTTGATTAAATTTGGAATCTCAGATCCATTTTTATTTAAATATTTATTAAATATCGTTGTCTCAGATTCTTCATTTGAAATAAGATATTTCACAATTAAGGTTTCTTTTTTTCTCCTTTCCCTTGTTTTTATTCTAATATTTCCTTAGCTAATAATAATGAAAATTTAGTGTTTGGCTAAATTATTTTCTACGGCTTGTCAAAATACTGTAATTCGAAGACAAATTGAATCCTTATTGACAAATATTGATAATGAAGTCAATAAATCAATTAGAGCTTTCGAAGAAGATGAAATCCCACTATTACTAAAGTAAAATCATTTATCTATAATTTTTTTTTAAAAAAATAAGAAATAACAAAACTAATATAAATTACTATAGCTCTGTTTGTCATAATAATTTAATTTATCATCATTTTTATGAAATGTATTTAAATATGATCACAATTCATCATAAAAATCCTGAAGATCAAGTCACTAAACGAACAGTATTATTATTATTATTATTATTATTATTATTTTATCTTTCTTTTGGTGTTTGCTTTCAACTTTTTTTTTTTTTTCAAAAAAGATTAGTCAAGTCGGTGACAGTTTCGATAGTGCACCAAAGAGAGTGGAACTTGATCCAGGTTTTTTTCTTCTTCTTTAGATCCACTTAAAATTTTGCGATTTTCATTTTTTTTCATTTCTTTATTTCTTTTTATTTCTTTTTGTTCAAAAAAAAAAAAAAAGTTTCCCTATCAAGTTTACTCAAAAGAACTGAATCTGTTTCAGGATATGGTGAAATTTTTAGAGAAAAAGAGAAAGAAAAAGAAAGAGAGAAGAAAGAGAAAGCTCGAGAAAGAGAAAAAGAAAAGGAAATGTATCAAGTTGAAATCAAGTATTTTTTTTTTTTCCAATAAAAGTTACATGTCTAACTTTTAATTTTCTTTAGAATGAGTGGAGTCAATGTTAAAAAGGAAATGCGAAATTATTATTCAGAAGAAAATAAGGATAAGGAGAAACCAAGTTCGAGCAAAGCATCAGAAAGACAAGGAGAATCAGATGTTAGTGAACAATCAACTCTTGAAAATACAACTCATAAAAAGGTTTTCTTTATTCATCTCCTTATTCATCTATTTATTTATTTATTGATTCATTTACTTAGGATCGTAACGCTGCAACTCAAAAAATGGACGAAATTTTCGAAAGACTTTGGGAACACGTTGATTCAATACCTTTTAAAGTGCCAGTTGACAAATCAGTTGGTCATTATTATCGAATCATCCAGGTAAGGAAAAAAAAAAAAGATTTTCATTTTTTTTTTCCAACACACTAAACAAACACAAACAAAAAATCCTAGAATCCAAGAGATTTATCTCAAATCAAAGAAAAACTTTCGAAAGGACAATATCACTCACCTGCTGAGTTCGAGCATGATCTTAATTTGATTTTTCAAAATTGTTTTACTTATAATCCTCCTTGGGATGCTGTTCATAAAAAAGGAAAAGGTTCATTTTTTCTTCATCTTCTGTTTCTTTAAACTCAACACACTTTCATACTTTCAATTAACAATCCAAAAAAAAAACAAAAACAAACCCTTCTCAGTATTGGAGCATATTGTAAATACTGAATATTATCATAGAGATGTTGAGCTTCAATTTGAACCTGTACCTTCTTCAGAGGCTATTGCAAACCAAGTTTTCTTTTTTTTTTCTTCTCTATCTTCTCCCTTTCTTTCTTTATTGATTGTTTATAATTGGAAATAGAGTTCTCTTTCAGATGAAAATCTAATGGATGAGTTAGACTGGAACAATTGCCTTGATATTCTTAATAAAATTACTAAGGACCCAAATAGTGTTCCTTTTATGGTCAAAGTTGAAAAAACTTTTGTAGATTATTATCAAGTCATCAAACAACCAATGGATTTCGAAACTATCAGAAAAAAGGTATTTTTTTTTTTTTTAAAAAAAAAAACAAAAGTTAATAAATATTAATCTATTTTTTGTTAAAAATTTTTCATAAGTTGAATACTCCTGGAAGTTATAAATATTTAAGAGATTTTGAAGCAGATGTTCGTTTAATTTTTCAAAATTGTTATTACTTTAACTCAAGTTGGAGCACGGTTAATATTCATTTATTTATTTGATTTATATTTACCTATTCTGATTTTTTTTTCTTTTCATTTCTTTAATAGGTTCATCAACAAGCAAAATCACTTGAAGAACTATTTAATTCTCTCTGGCCTCCACAAAAAGTTGCATCAGAAGGTATAATTATAATTTTTTCAAACTTTTAAATTAATTTTTTTAGAAGTTAAAGAAACAATCAATATTTGAAAATTAAACAAACAAATAAATAGACTCAATTCAATTAGTTTTAGACCAATATAAAGAGCTAAATATAATGAGATCTACGATGAATAAGATATTAAAACATCCAAATTCTGTAATAATTTTCTTCCTTCCTCTTTTTCTTTCATAAATTTATTTATTTATTTATTTCAATAATAGTCTCTTTTCTTGGAACCTCTTGATAAAAAAGTTTGGCAAAATTACTATAAATTAGTCAAGCAACCTATGTGGCTCTCAAAAGTACTCGAAAAATTATCTCCACCATCAGCTAAATATAGAAATGAGAATGAATTTGAGGCAGATATGAGATTAATTTTTTCAAATTGTTATTATTACAACCCAATTTGGTCATCTGTTTGTAAATCTGCAAGAGAATTAGAGACTTATTTTAATGAGCTCATAGATAAACCAAATATCATTCCCGAACCTTCTTCACCCTCAATTGAAGTAATGAAAGAACAAAAATGCTTTTTAAATGGAGATTTATATAAAGATATTGTAATGGACGAAAATTACTCTCAAATGTGCTTGGGAGTTCTCAAACAACTCCAAAGTCATTCTCTTTCAGCACCTTTTCTTCAACCTGTCCCTCAAGCTGTTCCTTTGTATCATGAAGTCATTTCTTATCCAATGGATCTTAGTACAGTTGAAAAGAAACTAAGAGATAATCGTAATTTTTTTTCTTTTTCTTTTCTTTTTTTTTTAATTTTCTTTTTATTTTTTCTTTTTCTTTTTCTTTTTCTTTTCTCTAATTTTTCTTTTTCTTTTTAATTTTTTTTTTCATTCTCATTCATTAGAATACTCTTTAATACTCGATTTTGAAGCTGATTTAAGAATTATTTTTGAAAATTGTAAATTTTTTAACCAATCATGGATTGATATTTGCCAACATGCTACTGCGTTAGATCAATATCTAACAACATTATTACCTCCAAGTGAAGAGTCATTACAATATTTAATGGAAAATTTGAAAAATACTCCCACTATTGATCAAAATACTCCCAGTTCCCTCGATGTTGAAATGAAAGATGTTGCTAATGGCAATGAAACTCCTGATATCGAAATTAAAGAAGAGAAAGAAAGTAAAGACAACAAAGAAAAAAGAGGAAGGAAGAAAAAAGAAATTGTTGAAGAGAATGGAAATGTATTTGACTCAGAAAAATGTAGTAATGTGTTGGATCTCTTATTTGCTAGTCCATGTAGTGAGCTTTTCCGTTTACCTATTCGTAAAAGAGATATTCCAGTTTACTTTGAAGTTATTAAGAATCCAATTGACCTTCAAACTATTCGTAGAAGACTTGATCAAAAAAAGTTTGTTTTATTTTATTTTATTTATTTCTTTTGTGAACTATTTTTCTTAATTTCTTTTTCTTTTTTTTTTTTTTTCTTTTTTCCTTCTTCTAGATATTCCAATCTTCAAAGTTTTGAATCAGACATTCGATTACTTGTTGGAAATGCGAGAAGATTTAATGGTTTTTTTATTTTTTTTTTTTTCTGAAAAAAGTTTCTTGATTTACTTATACCTCATCATTTTTTATTGATTTATTATAGCTCCCTCTAGTGATGTTTATAAACTTTCCATTGAATTAGAAACAATTTTTGATGAAGCATGGGATGGTAAAGCAGCTGAGCCAAAAGCTACACCAAAGGCACCAACACATAGAAGTTTAAGAGGACAATCAAAAGTCAAGAACTCTCCTCCTTGGGATGATTTTTATAAAGGAAAGTGTTTAGCTTTAGTAAAAACTTTAATTCAACATCCAGTTGGTCGTGACTTTCGATATCTTGTAAGTCGAGATGAATTACCTGAATACTATCAAATAATCAAGGAGCCAATGGATTTATTCACAATCCAAAAGAAAATTGAAGGAAATAAATATGAATGGTTGATAGATTTTGAATGTGATGTTAAATTAGTTATAGAAAATTGTCGTTATTACAACGCTAGTTGGACTCCTATTTGTAAAAATGTGAGCAAAATCGAAGAAGTTTTTGATCAAGAATGGGAAACAATTATTTCAAGTAAACCTGAAACACCTCAAATATTGAAAAAAGAGAATGAAATTAAAGTTGAAACTTCTTCAGAAGGACCAAAGATCAAATTGAAATTGGTATTTTATTTTTTTTTTTTTTTTAAATTTTTGATTTTGAATTTTTTTTTCTTCAAATAGGTTTGGAAAAAATAAAGAAAAAATTTTGAACAAAACTTGTTACATATCTAGAAATAAATTGTGAAAATACTTTTTTTGTTTTTTGTTTCAAAAAAATAAAGTTTATTATATTTACAAGAAATCTCTTTTCTTTGCTGTATTCATGTATGGACGAGAAACCCATTCTTTGTCTGCCTCTGTAACTTCGATTGTTCCCAATGTGATTTGATATACTAAAAAGAAAAAAAAAGTTTTGTTGAAAAAAAAGAGGGTTCAAAGGAATGGATAAATAAAATAAGAAAAATAACATTTCATCTCAAATCTAGGTCCAACTTCCATTAATTCAACTTTTTTATTTCCATATTGTTGAAAAACGTGGTGTCTAAAACTAATAAAATCATGTGAGTTTGCAAATGTTAAAGTTCTATGGCTATCTGGTTTTGGAACTGGAAATAAATATTTCAAAATATTTTTAACTCTTTCTCCTAACTTTGAATTGAATTCTTCAAAAATTAAATGTGGATATTGTTCTGAAACTGTTCCTCTATTTTCAATATCATGTCTAAGAACAACATTATGAAGACTAAAATATGCGGTTGGTCCATAAGGAAAATGTGAAACAATCATTCCATCTTTTAATTTTTATTTTATTTTTTTATTTATTTTATTTTTTGATATATCTTTAAATCAAATTTTTTGGAAAAATAAATAAATGAATAACAAACCTGGTTCTCCACGATGTTCATGAAATATAACTAAGTCAGTAACATCATTTGCTCGACATGCATCCACAATATCTTTAATCACGTAATTACCTCTGTTGATTTTTTGGGAATTTGGAAATACTAATCTCATTTCCTATCAAATTTTGAGAATATATTATTTTAAATTTAATTTTTCAACAATTTTTTTTTTTTTTTTTTGACAAAAATCAACCTTTGAAAATTGTTGTAAACGAGAACTTGGATCTCTAGAAGTTGTCACAATGATTTTTGGATCTCTAACACCAGCATTATGATATTCATCATCGATATGAGTGTGTGGTGCTAAAAAAAAAAAAGTGAAAAGTGGAAAATTAAGTTTGTTTTTATTTTCAAATCAAAAAATTAAATGTTCAAAGTTCTTAATTCTACCTTGAGGAATTGGTTCAAGATCTAATTCTTTTCTGATTTCCTTTTCTTCTTTTCTTAATTCTGTTGGAATTGGTTTTCCAGCTATTTAGATATTTAATGACATCAGTTTTAGATGAGTGAACAATAATAAATTGAATTAAATAAATCAATAATAACCATCAATAGCTTCTCTAATTCTCTTTTTCTTCTCAAAAATTTGTTGTTCTTTCTCCTCGAGTGATTTTTTATAAAGATACTCTTTTCTAAGTCTCGTATTCTTTCTAATCTATTGTTTTTTGAAAAAATATAAGTTAATTTTGTTATACAAATCCAAATTGAACACTTTGGTATAAAAGTTGAAAAGACAATTTATGTCTCTAAAAAAATTGATTTTTTTTCTTTCCAAATTTAGAAACCATTTCACTCTTTCAATTGAAAATTACAATTATTTCATTCCTTCTTCATGCAAACATTTCCATTGTATAATTGTGAACCACATTATAAATCCAACGTATAAATATATTGTTCTTTGTATAATTTGAAACACATCCAATTCCAAAGGAAAAAAAAGAAAAAGAAAGTAAATTGTGATAAAGAATAGTAAAGAATAGTAAAGAATAGTAAAGAGTAATAAGAAATTGAAGCTTTAGAAAGAAGTTATTGGAATAATGTTCGAGTAATAGAGGTTTATAAGTAGGAGAAGCAGGAAGAATCAAGAGAAAAGCAAACCATTTTACACGTGGCTTTTTGACCTTTTTTTTATCTGACTCATTTTTTTTTTTTTTTCGACCTGTTTTGTATCAGACTTTAGAACAATAAATATTGTATCTTTGTGTCAATTCTTCATTTTTGATTGGTATCTTGTTTGATTGTTTTGTTGTCAGAATTCATAACTCTGGGGAAATTTGGTTTTCAAAGTGGTTCTCTTCTTCTGCAATCTCAACTTTAGATACAAGGAAGTTGGTTCAATAACTTTAGGTATTTTTGACAATTTATTTTGATTTGGTTTGATTCATTTCTTTTTAAGTTCTTCCATTTCTTTGGTTCAAATAAGAAATCAAGGAAATGAAAGAAAAAAAGAAATAAAAAGAAATTCTATTAATATTTGATAATTACATTTTGTTTACATTCACACAAGCCAAAGTAAATGTTCCTTTTGCTACAAGTGAAGAATTTGTGACGATTGGCTTTTGTTCAAAACAATTCTCTTTTACGGAATATACCCAAGATTCCGAAACAATGATTGCACTTCCAGGTTTTAAAACTTTTGAAATACAATACAAAAACTTTCCTGAAGCTGGTCTAAGAAAGTTCATTTTGAACTCAGCTGTTAATATATCTTGTGATCTATTTTTTGAAATTGTTAACAATTGATAGATTGATTGAGTTTGAATTTTGATTTGATTTGAACAACAAATCCAAATAATTTTTTAAAAAAAATACAATCACTTACTCTCTTACAACAGTACAAGCAGATAATCCAGCAGAATGATCAGCCATGGTTGTAACTACCTTTGGTAGAGCAAATAGAATAGCAGATTAGTAAGTGAAATAAAATAAAAAATCAAAGAGATCAAAGAATCAAAAATTCTAACCCCAGCGTGAACATAACCATGTTGTTGATGATGTTTTTCTTTAACTTCAAGTCCAAACTCTGTCACTCCATATTCATAACCAATTAGTTTGATTCCTAGCTCTTTTAAAAAGTTTGCATTTAATGCATTTTCAAATCTTCCAAGGGCATGTTTGGTTATCTTCAAAGCCATTCCTTATTTTGATCCTTTTATATTAGAGATAAGTTAGTGATTGATTAATTGATTAGCAAACTGATTTTTCAGATGTTTATCGAACAGATTTGTTTGTTTGTTTGTTTGTTGTTTGAGAAGCAAAACTGGTATTCAACATTAAAATTCGAACCAAGTTTCTTCATCTTCAACAAAATAAACAAAGAGGAAGGACAAATAAAATAAACTTTCGAATCAGTTCAGTTCGACGATGAAGATAACTTTTTTTGTTTGTTTCTAATCAATTAAGAGCTTTTTTAAAAGGCATTTTTGATGATTAATTGATCAAAATTCATTGAGATTAAAAGTTAAAAGTATTTGTTATTTTCAAAAGTTGAAAGTAAGTTTTTGAATTTGAATGAATGAAAGAATATATATCTATGAGTGGCAAGGTCCAATTAATTGATGGTTATTTCCCTTTGGTTCGAAAAAATTTCAAAAAAAGTCAAACGAAATTTTTTTTTTTTTTTTTTTTTTTTGGGTGAGCCTTTTGGTTAAAAAAGTTTCCTTTTTGTCTTTTTTTCACAAATAAATAAAACAAACCACAACAACAAAAGTATAACTTTGAACATTTTTAACAACTTGATATCAACCAAAAATCAATCCAACAACACAATTTTTAAAACAAAGAACAAAATAATTAAGAAACAATTGGGAAAAAAAGCTTTTTTAAAAAAACTCATTTGAACCTAAAAAAATTCCTTTTGAATTGCTCAAAAAAACCCTTCTTTCTTTCTTTCTTTCTTTATATTTTACTTTATGATTTGAAAACCAAAAACTAATACAAAATCAACTAGATTTCTGTGAGACATTCATTGAAAAGTAACTTTTACAACAAAATGAATGACAACTTTGTAACACCTCCTTCTCCGAGTTTAATTTGCCCTGTTTGTCATGAGGTTTTACAGAACCCTGTAATTACAAAGTCATGTAGCCATTCGTTCTGTGAAGGATGTATTCAAAAGACGTTGAAAATGGAAAATCATATTTGCCCTTTATGTAGAAGACACATTTCAAATGATGGTTCGTATTTCTTTTTTTCATATTTTAAATCTATTTGAAATCCTTTTTATCATTTTTTTTTAAAAAAAAAAGATATACATACCAATCTCGCACTCTCAGCATTAATTCAAGAATTACTTGTATATTGTCAATTTAAAAAGTTTGGTTGTGAAAAGATTATTAGATTGGATCAAAAGGAATCTCATGAAAAAGAATGTTGCTTTGCTCCTAGAGCTTGTCCACATTCTGAAAGAGGATGTAAATTTGCAGGTGCGAATCAATTAATTGAGGAACATCTTAAAACTTGTGTTTTTGAACAATTAAAAGATTACCTTGAACGTAATGATAAAACTATTTCAACTCTTCAAGAAATTGTGAGAGTATAATCTTTTTTTTTTCTTTACTTTTATTCATAATAATTCAAATAATAATAAGAATAATAATTAACTTAGAACCAAGGAAAAGAACTTGCACATTTAAGAAGTCAATTTGTAAATCTTGATTTAGATCACCAAACCCCATCATCTGAATCAACTCAAATTTCATCATCTTTGGTACAAATGGTTTCATTAAATTTCTTTTTCTTTCTTTCTTTCTTTTTCTTTCTAATTTTTTCTTTTTTTTCTAGCAACATTTTCCTCAAGGAGATTTAGAATGTAATAATGTACTTCAAACTTCGAGTGGAGTGACAAGTTTAACGTATTGGAATAATTATCTTTTTTCTGGTGGACATGATGGAACAACAAAAGTAATAATATTCACTCTTTCCAACTTCTTTTTGATTTATATTCCAATTTCAATTTCATTTTTAGATGTGGAATTTACAAGATTCTAGTTTAATTTGTACTTTTATTGGACATAAATATACTGTATGGTCTCTAGCTTTTGATGAAAAAACTTCACTTTTATATTCAGCTTCTTCTGATACTACCATTAAAGTTTGTTTTTTTTTTTTTTTCATTCCAACTTTTCTCAATCTTCAGAAAACCGAAATGCTATTAGAATAATAAAATAATAAAATAAAAACTATTTTTAGGTTTGGAATATACAACAACCAGAAAAGGGATGTCTTCATACTATAACATCTCATGATGGAAGAATTTTTTGCCTTATGTTACATAATAATCAACTTTTTTCAGGATCTTCTGATAAAACTATAAAAATTTGGAGTTTAGATACTCTTGAATGCGTTCAAACATTAACTGGACATACAGATGGGGTGAATGTTGTAATTCCCATGGGTAATGATAAGATTGTATCTGGATCAAATGATAATACTGCAAAGGTTCCTCTCTTTTCTCTAACTTTTTACAAACACATTTAATCAAAATAATAATTATTATTATTGAAAGATTTGGGATTTAAAAACACATACATGTATTCAAACAATTGAATGTGAATCAGAAGTATTAAATATTGCACTCGGTCAAGGCAACTTATATTGTTCAGCTTATGATGCAAAGATTTATGTTTATGATATTCAAAATGATTACACTTTAAAAACAACTCTTATTGGACATAAATGGGAAGTTTGGCAACTATTATATACAAATGGAGTTCTATTTTCAGGATCATTTGATCATACTATTAAAAGGTGGACAATCACTAAAGATTCAATTGAATGCTCTGCTACTTTAACTGGACATAAAGGTTTTTTTATTTTTATTTTTATTTCATTTTGTTTTTCATTTTCTTTAATTGAAATTTTTTAAATAGGTTTTATTCATGCTTTAACACTTGGAAACAATTGTCTTATATCTGGATGTGCTGATAAGACGATCAAAGTCGTTTTTCTTTTCTTTCACTCTTTTTTTTTTTTTTTTTTTAAAAAAAAATTCATTGTAGGTTTGGAAAAACATTCTGTAAATATCAATTAATAGAAGATAGAAAAAGAAAAAAAAAAAGACAATTCGAAACAAAACCTCTTTTTTTTAATTTATATTTTAATACAGTATTACGAAAAATTATGAATATTATTTGGTAAAATTGTAGTTTTAAAATCATTAATATTATCCAAATTATGGTATTTCTTTCAGTCTTGAAAAAAAGCACTTATTGTAGCCATCAAGTCTACTAATGCAACAAAGCAACAACAAAGGTCAGTAAGTAAAGTTGAGATGATTCTGACTATCTTTTGTTTTTTAAGAATCATAAAGGGAATAACTCAAATATTGTTTATTAACTAATTTGTTCCTTTTTTGAACAGAAAACAGTGGGAAAAAAAACAAGAATGCATAAGGAATTTCTCTTCTCCTCTCTCCTCCCAAGATCACTCAATCATCACTCGTTTCAATCAGTTTAAATCATTTAAACATATTCAATCTTTCACATTCTAATTCTAAAAAAAAAAATCAAATTAGATATCAAATTCAGATCCAGCTTCAAATTTTGATATAGATTGGTAGATTGAGATTGAGATTTCAGATGCAAATTCAATTTGGCATTTTTGAAGAGATTAACAAAAAATAGCTTAACTTATGATCATATTAGACCATCCTTAAGATACTCTTCTTCCTCCAGATCGAATTAGATCTAATTGAATTTTATGGATTGAATATTTGATAAGATTAATTGTTTGATTATTTTGAGGAATTTTTGATTTTTATTTTATTTTTTATGCATAGAAAGTTGAGGAATTTTTGTTGATATCTTATTAAATTTTTTTTTCTTCTAAGTGAGAGACCTTCAAGATATCGAAAGTGAATGAACATAACCATTGAATACAATCATTAATCCATGCATCAATTGAAAGACATGAGAAAACTAATAATAAAAATTGAAATAGATGTCTTTGTCAACTGTTACTCGCGTCGCTACAAGATCCTTCCGTACTACCTCTATCCTTGCCATCAAGGCTGGAGATCGTCTTCCATCTGTCAAGTTACAAGAAACTCCCAAAGTCGATATTGATATTGCTGTAAAATTCATTTTATTTTTTTTTCTTTGTTTGCTTGAAAAAGATTGATATTGAATTTATGATTTTTAGGATTATGCCAAAGGTAAAAAACTTGTGATCTTTACCCTTCCAGGAGCTTTCACCCCATCATGCAGGTAACAATTTTCATAATTCTTTTCTTTTTTTTGAATTAATGGAAAACTTTTTTTTTTTTTTTTTCCAAAGTTCAACTCACCTTCCAGACTTTGTTGCCCTTGCTGACGAATTCAAAAAGAAAGGATATGAACCAATTTGTGTTTCTGTCAATGATGCCTTTACCATGGCTGCTTGGGGAAAAGCAAACAAAGCTGAAGGAAAAGTATTTTCTTCTTTCTTTTTTTTTGAAAAAAAAAAAGAAAACAACTCCAAAATGTAATCTTTAATTTTATATATCTTTTCAAAAGGTCAAACTTCTTGCTGACCCAGGATGTGAACTCGGAAAAGCACTCGACTTAGAATTCGAAGATCTTCACCTCTTTGGATCAGGAAAAAGACTTTTCAGAGCTTCAATGGTTGTTGATAATGGTGTTGTCAAACACTTCAACCGTGAAGACAAAATCAATGATGTTATTAAAAGTTCTGCCAAAACAGCTCTTTCTCAAATCTAAAAGAACATAAAGAGAAAAAAAAATCAATAAATCAATCCATAAATCAAAAAATCATTGGTTGTTTATTTTAGTACAAAATTTGGAATTTAATTGACAGGGTAATCAGGATGAATAATGAAAACAGGATCTTCTTCTTGTCCATCTTCAGTTTGTTCAAATGTCAAAGGAATTAAAACATTATCCTAAATTACAAGTTAAAAGTTAAATTAAGAATTGTTATTTGCAATAAATAAATAAAAAAGAATCTTACCCGATTACTTAAGCGAGTGATAATACTTCCAATTAATGATTGTTGATAGAGTAAATCTTCTTCTGTATTAATTTCATCTTGGATGAGTTCCAAGTACCAACCAATAATTTCTGATCTTTTGGTTCCTATTATGTATTAAAATTTAGTTTATTGTTTTATATTATTTTATATTCTTTGATTCCAATAAATGTCAAAAAAAAAAAAAAAATTCACCATTTGATTCAGCTTCTTCAGTTCTTGTCATGTATCTCAAAATTGATTTTGCAATTTGTTCATATCTTTCAAAAGGAATGGTTATTCTCTTAGTTTGTGTTTGTGTTTGTGGTTCCTCTTCAGTAGTTTCCATTCTCATCTTTCATTTTTAATTTATCATTAAAACCAAAATTATAAAAGAAAAATACAAAATTCTTTTTTTTTTTTTTTTAATACCTTCTTATTTGGTTGTTCAGCTGGAGTTACATCTTGATGTCCATGTTGGAATCCTGTTTGATTTTCTTCTTCTAATTGGACTTCTTCTGATTTTACATGGATAATAGATTTTTGAAGTAAATTATATGCTTCTTTCACATATCGAGGTTTAATCTATATGATTTTTGAGTATGCATTTGAGTTATTGTAATCGTTTAAGGGTTTAAATTTGAAAAAAAAAAAAAAAAATGACTTAATCA
>Ga0209960_1002365_pt1 | contig 19111 bp, 20 predicted proteins | sample ThiBiot_500_plan_2_FD_183947 | JGI IMG/M metagenome (GOLD analysis project Ga0209960, IMG submission 183947) | Wastewater bioreactor microbial communities from Cape Town, South Africa - Thiocy_expt_500_plan (SPAdes) | ecosystem: Engineered > Bioreactor > Thiocyanate-remediating >...
TGTTTGGTCATCTGAATGCAACGCTCCTTTTTAAAGGTATCAAAGATTTTAAAATTGGTATCATTTTTAGAAAAAAAAAAAAAAAAAAAAAAAAAAAGAGAAAAAAAAAAAAAAAAAAAAAAAAAGGTTAAAAAAAAAAAAAAAAAAAAAAAAAGATTAAAAAAAAAAAAAAAAAAAAAAAAAAATTAAAAAAAAAAAAAAAAAAAAAATCAAACCTTGAGAAAATTGAAAGAATATTAGAAGAAAAGAGAAGAAAACGAGTTGACTAAAGAACATTGTTAGTATTGTGATGTGTTTATTTTTGAAAAGAAGTATTTATATTGTTACCAAATCGTGCCTGAAACGAACAACCCAGTTTTATTCCAAATCAATAGAAAATGAAAACTTTTAGTCAATCATTGGTCACCGACAAATTGATTCATTTGCTCAACTTCTAAATTTGATTTTATAAAATCATTATTAGGAAAATGATAAAGTTAACAATTAATTGAAAGTTCATAAAAAGAAAAGAAAAACAATCAAAAAGAACAGAAATCATTTGTAAAGCATTTTCAAATCTAAATTGATACCTTCAATTGTAAATTTCAATGGAAATGTTTTGGTTATCGAAATGTGCAACAAAACTCCTCCAAAATCTTGCTCAGTCGAACTGATACTACCTACATCTTGCTAATCGAGCTATTTGAAGATCAACAATTTTCTTTCTGAACCCTTTTCTGTTTGTAGAGGAGTCAGACAGGGTGTATGTTTTGAAAACAGAAGAATTTCTCTATGAAAGAATGAAGAAGAAAAAATAAATAAAAAGAGAAAGCAAATGTTAAAAATAGAATGATTACCAAAGTGCTTCTCATTTGAAATGAAACATACAATCATCTCCTTCACAAAAGACTGTTAGGCTGACTCTAAAGATTGCATTTCATTTAGTGATCTCCAAATCATTTTTAATAAGCAATAAAAGAATAAGAATAACCAATACTCCTTCCTTAGTCATCATTCAGTCCTACATGAGCTACCTAACCACAATATCTTTCAACTGAGTCATAAAGTCAACTGAATACTCCAACAACATTTGAAGAATGGTCTAATAGTGGTGTTAGAAAGAAATTTATAATCAATCAGCCTTTAGAAAATCTCTAAAAATCCCTTACAAAAATAATGAATCATTGAATCTCTATGGTTTGTTTTTTATTGACTCAGACATACTTTGAATCATTGAAAAAGAAAATATTTCGAATCATTCGAATCATTTAATTAATAGAAAACCAAAGACAGAAGCATGTTCGAGGAAGGTCGTCGTCTTCTAATTACTCAACAAACACAGATCCTCCAGGAATGATTCGGTATTGTTTCGAGAGTTTCGTAATTTGAATCATTCAATTGATATTCAATTCAATATATTAAATCTATAGATATTTACAATGATTCGAATTACCAAAAGAGAAATCAGTTTGAAAGGAGATGGATTTGAAGATTTTTATTATTCTCTTTGTTGGAACTCTTCTCTTGTATTTCAGTTTCTTGTTCTCATCTTTCAATCAAATACCAATAGAGACGAAAGTGAGTGAAGATAGGAAAGAAAATAAAACAGAAGTTGGAATAGAAAATAAACCGGAAATTGAAATTGGATTTGAAAATAGAACAGATTTTGGACTTGAAATTGAAAATGAAACAGAAATTAGATTAGAAGACATAACAAAAGTTGAAAGTGAAAATCAAACACAAATTCAAACAATTGAAAATCAAACGGAAGTCAGAATTAAGGAAGAAAATACTTCTTGGGGATATGTTTTATTGAATATTCCTGTTAGAGGATTAGGAGATCGAGTTAGGGCGATAATTCAAACATATTATATAGCTTTATTGATGAATAGAACTTTCAAAATAGATGGTCAAGCAATGTTTGGAAGTGAAGATGGTTTTTTTGATGTCAATCTTGAGAATTGGAGAATGTCAGAAGAAGAAAGGAAAGTTATTGAATCCCCAAGTACAACAAGAATCATAGAAACAATTGGATACCACAACTGGAAAGAGAAATTTCAAACTATAGATTTTGAGAGTTATAAGAATGTCCAAGTGATTTCATTTGAAACAAATGTAATTGAATTTGGTTCTTTGGAGAGAAATTCAATGTTCAAGAAGAGTCCAAAGTATGAATTTTTTCGTGATCTAGTTCAAAATGGTACAGCACGTTCATATGCTTTGAAAAGTTTATTTAAACCTGGAAAAAAAGTGATGCCACATTTAGAAAATTTTCAAAGAGATTATTGGCCAACAAATGATACTTTGAAGATTGGAATTCATTTAAGAAGTGGTGATAATGGAAGATTAACTTCAAATTCAAGAAGAAAACGAGGAAGATTTGTAACTTTGGATAGAGCTGAATGTTTTGCAACAAAAGCATTGTCAGTTTGGGAAGATGAAAAAAATGGATATAAAAATGTTATCTTCTTTGTAACAGCAGACTTGGTTGACTTTGAAGAAGCTGTGGTTAAAAAAATTGAAAGTCAAGGACACAAAATTTTTAGAAATAATAATCTTGGAGAAGCAAAACATTTAGATAAATCAAAAGCAGATCAATTGAGAACATTTGTAGATTGGTGGACTTTAACAAAGATGGATATTATGATTTTACCTCATAGTGGTTATTCTGAAGCTGCAGTCACATTTTCACAAACGAGAGGTTTTATGTTTCCTAATGATGATCAATCATCAATTCAATCATTTACTCCCATACCTCCCAAGCCACAAGGAGGATTTGCTTTTGGAATCTAATTTAAAGAAAGAAATGGAAACAAGGTCAATCAAAGTTTGAATTTGATTTGCTTTCTCTTGTTATTGTTAATTTTGTACTAATTGTAATTTTTTTGATTATATTTTTCAAGTTATATTTTGAAACGAAGTTAAGACCTCTATCTTGATGTTTGATAATAAATAGAATTAAAAGATAATTTTCAATTTTCCATAATTTCAATCAAATATAATATCATACCCAACAAAAGTTAACCGAAAAAAAAAAAAAAAGTTGTTCTTTTTTGAGCTTGAATGAATCAGAGTTTTTATTTGATTTTACAAGCAAAATTCAGATGTTTACTTGTGTCTTTGTCTTCATGATTCTATTTTTTTGACTCTCAAATTCGTAGTATCCTTGAGGTCATCAAAATCTGAAGCAACATAGTACACTCCATCAGAATCCAAGTATTCAATTTCAAATGTTTCGGGCTCCAATCTCGTTTGCTTCTGAACATCTCGCTGAACTTCTTCAAATGTTGAACAATTCTTGATTTTATATTTAGATCCTCGATGATCCAAAATGAAAGTCTTTTTATCTAATTTTATGGATAGATATTAAAATTTGTGTAAATAAAAATGAATCAAGAAAAATAAAAGAATGAAAAATGACCAGATTGAATGAGTGAGTTTGAAGAATCTCTTTGATTGTCTTGAATTAAAGGAGATAAATTGTTCTTTGATAAAGAGTCATTTGAACTATTCGGCAAAGTAGAGTTTGAATTTGACCATGAAGATGAAAATATATCAGCCATTCGATTTTTGAGTTCAATTGATTGATCATCATTAATTTGTTGAAGTAAATCATAATGAGCTTTACAAACCCATAAAACATCTCCTGCATTTCCATATTCATTCTCAAATAAAATTGAGATTTGATGTAATCCTGCTTTTTCTAAATATCCATCCTATTATTTTATTTTATTAACAATGAAACAATTGAAAAATTAATCTTCAAAAAAAAGAAAAAGAGAAAAAAAAAAAAATACTTTGGTTTTACCAAACATATCACTCTTTTGAAAAGTACCTATTATATCACCTTCAAGTGGTTGTAATTTAAGTTCTGATGTTCCATTTTGTTTCATTCTTTCAATAATATCTTGGTCCATTTGTAAACTTTCAATCTTGTTTTCACAATTTCCAAAGATTTCTTGTGCTTTTTCTGAATATTCAACAACTTGATCAATAACTCCACCAATATCTGGGAATGGAATACCTGCAAATTTTGCACTAATTGAAATCACTTGAAGAATAACTGAAGCTATTTTTAATGTTGGTCCAACTTTCTTCATCACTTCATTTAATTCTTTAATTTCAATTCCTATTTTTTTTTTTTTTTTTTTTTTTTTTTTTTTTTCTGAAAGGAATAAATTCAAATAAATGAAGGAAAAAAAGGAATTTTACCAGGAGAGTTTGTTGGATGAAAAAGTGGTTGAGGTTGACAATTTTTTGCAGATCTTACTTTAAATTCACAAAAACAATGTAATTGAGATCTATTAAAGATTAAATCCTTTGCTTTTTCTTTGGTTTTTTGAAGTATATTTTGAAACTTGGACGTTGAGATTGTTGATTGTTCTTTCATCAATGGAAGAAGAAGATAGTATGATGGATATTCACGATCATTCTGTTGTTGAGCTCTGTGAATAATTGCTTTTTGCGCTGAGTCAATCTTATTATTTGTGAAATTTTGGCCTTGTGAAACCTCATTCTTTAATGAAGAGATTTGTTGTGAAATTTGTGTCAACTTTTGTGTCAACTCTTGAATTTGACTTTCATTTTGACTTTGATTTCGAGTATTAGGAATGTTTGTCACCTCATTATCTTCATTATTTCCGTTGTTTTCCGAATCTTTTTTGGATATACCCTGATCCAATTTTTGGTTTCTTCTGATAGAAATATCTTCATTAATTTCAAATCCATTTTTTTTATTATCTGAATCTTGATATTCATTTTTGAGAATTTCTGACATTAAAATTGATATAAGTTGAGGATGATGAAGTAATTCTTGAGTTTGATCTTCATCCAAATTATTTTTGTCTTTCAATTCCTTAATTGCTTCTTCAATTTCTTTTTTCTTTTCTTCAATTACTTCTCTTTGATAAATCATTCCTGATTTTAACAATAAATCAATTGGATTGATCATTTTTTTGGTTGTTGGACATAAAATTCCTTGTTTATCTTTTGGTTTTGTAATTTCCAATAAACAATCTGATAATTGAATTAATCCATTTGAAGTTGAATCAAATGGAGATGATATCATTTGATAACAAACAATTCCTGAATATTTCTTTGAACATTTCCAAATTTCTTCAACAATATTATCCATTATTTCTTTCCTATCCTTCAAATTCTCTCCTCTAACTTTGATAATGATCTGATTCTTAATTTTAAATTGATCATTATTTTTCAATTCAATTTGGTCATTTCCTTTGTGATTATTTGCTGTTGATATTGAATTTTTTCTTTCAATTCCATTTTGATCAATTAATTCAGTTTCCACATTCACAAATGCTCTAATATTTTTATTTTCTTTTGAAATAAATGCCATTCCATATCTCCAAATTAATTGATCTTCAATTTTATGTTGTAAACAAACAAATAATCGACTCACCATTTCTTTTGGAATCATATTAAATATCATTGTCCTTTCAATTTCTTCATTTTTGTTTGAAAGTTCATTTGGCCAATAAGTTGATAAATCATTTGGTTTATTTTCAGGTGAATAATTCACAATTAAACTTCTTTGATCTTTAAATGGTTTATTTTCATCTTCTTTCAATTTAAAACATATTTCAAATTTTTCCATTAATGTCATCAACATTTCTGATTTATCCATATAATTTGGCCAAAATAACTTCAAATTTGAATGATTTAATATTCCATCTTTGAAATTATGTCTTAAATCTGGTGAAAATAATTTTCCCATCACTTCTTTTGTCAAAAACTCTGGTTTCAAAACAACATAATTTGATAATTCTTTTGGTTCATCAAAATAAACACAAGTTCCCCATTGATGTAATAATTTCAATCCTCTTTTCACAAATTCATCATCAAATTCAAATGTTTTATTATAATTAATCAATTCTTGAATTTCAATAATTGGAAGATTTTTGAATTTCTCTTGATTTTTTAATTCTTCAATTGAATTTTTAATATTTAAATATCCAATTGGTAATTTTTCACCCATATATCCATGTGTTAGTGCTGTTTTATAAATACTTTGTTTTAATCCATGAATATTATCCATTGTTGAACAACTTACTTCATAAATTTGAATTGGATAATGAATTCTATTTGATTTTGCTATTTCTAAGATTTCTTGTTCTCTGAATTTTTTTGATTCTTCTGATTTCTTAACATTTTGATCATCCAAAAAAGTTCCAACAACCAAAATTGAGAAATAAGGTTTGTTATTTTCCAAAGAAGTTGGATCATGTTGTAAATGAGATGAAAGTGATTTAAACCAAAATTTTAATCCTTCCAATCCAACTTTTTCATCTTTCATTTTCCATAAAACCAAAAAAACAGTTCTTGTTGATAAGAAATAATGATGATTATTATAATAATCATGTTGTCCTGCAAAATCCCAAATTGAAACATCAATATTTGGTGTTAAATTTAGTTGATCACTTGATGAATGAAGACTTTTCACTAATTCACTTACATTACTTAATTTATTTTGATCTTGATTTTGGAGAATTTGATTTTGAATTTCGATTCCATGGGTTGCAGAATTTAAAATCACTCTTTTCAATCTTTCAATCCATTTATCTCTTGTTTCTTTATTTTTAAAATGAATTTCAATTTTCTTTTGTGATTTATCAATTAATGGAATTAATTCTAATCCTGTTTCTTTTATTTCTTTCACATTCCATTGTTTATTTTCAAGAATAATTTCCTTATAAATTTTGTCTAATTCTTTTGGTTTATATCTTCTAAAATATTTTCCCTGTAATTCAATTAGATACTCAGTATTTTGAAATTTTCCTTTTGTTTCTCCAAGATCTGTAATTGGAAATAAACAATCCAAAATAGTAGTTTTACCAACATTTTCATAACCAACAACCATTAATTTAGTTCGATAAAGTGGATTTGAATTTGGAGATTGACATAAATCTAAAATATATTGAACAATTGATTTTGTTCCTTGATTTCTAATTTCAATTGGTATTATTTCTAATCCTTCTGTTGATGTCAATTTAATATCATCAATTCTATTTAATTTGTTTAAAGTGAGTATTTGGCAATTAAATTGTTCTTTTATTCAAATTTCTACTTTCGGAGGAAAAAAGGAAAACGAATGAAAAATTACTCAATATTTTGTAGATTGCTTAATTGCAAATTTTCATATTTCCAAATCAAAGTTTTCAAGATTTCAAGAATATTAGAAGGTGTCAAATCACAATTTGTTAACCTATTTCAAATTTTAAATATTTCAATTTGAAAGAAGAAATATTTAAAAATAACCTTAATTCTTTGATGGTTTTATTCTTTTTCAAATGTTCATTTAAAACAAGAAAATCTTGTTTGTTGATTGTTTCATTTTCAATTCCAAAGAAAGGACAACTTTGGAATGTTTGTAAATATTCTCGATATCTTTGTTCTAGTTTATTTTTTTGTTATTTTTTTCGTTATTGTTAAATGGTAATATTACCTGTATCAAATTCTTTAATTGATTTCACAATAGTTGAGTGGTTCTCTTCTTTTGCAATATCAAGAGCTGTTTTTCCTTCATTCGTTTTTTTCCTTATTGAGATTCGTTTCTCATTTAAGAATAACTTCACAACTTCAAGATTCCCTTTTTCACAAGCACGATGAAAAGGTGTCCAACACTTCTTTGTTATTGTGAAATTATCATTTTCTGTTTTATTGATATCAACTCTATTATCATTTAATAATAACTTTATAATTTCAATATGCCCATTTGAACAAGCACTATAAAAAGGTGTCCAACCATCATTTGATGCTTTATTTATATCAACTCTTTGATCATTTAATAATAACTTTATAATTTCAATATATCCATTTCCACAAGCACTATAAAAAGGTGTCCAACCATCTTTATCTGCATTCAATTTGAATCCAATTTTAATTTGAATGAAAGTTGTGTTAATTGGTTGTGTTTTTAATGAGCTTTCTTTTGAACCCAAAAATGCTATTTTTGATTTATAAGTGAAAAGAAGAAAAATAAAACTTCTGTTATGGATTATTGAATGCACCCTATCTTATTGCCTTATTTATTCATTCAAAGACTGGGAAATGTAAGTTAGTTGTATCAATTGATTGATTGAATTTGAGAGTGATTGACCAGAAATTTTTAAGGAGGCGGAAAAACCCAAAACTAGAAAAAAAAAACATGGCGGATTTGAGTTCAATTTTTGTGGTCAGTGCTCTTCTTCATTGCGGGGCTTATTCCCTATGTGGCCCTTTCCTCAACTCCATATCAAGGTCTCAACATCAACATTCTAAAGCAAAACATCAACCTAATCATAGTATAGAAAGGAATGGACAATCAACAAATGGGAATAGAAGTAAGGCGCCGGTTAATTGGTCGGTGAGGTATCAGACTTTGTCAGGGGAATTAAAAGCGGAGTGGGATTCAAGAGTGATATCGTCGGTTCATGCTATTATTGCATCGATTGGTGCTGCTGTTTGTTTGTTGAATGATTGGGAAGCAATCTCTTCTGATCATGATTTTGGTTTGAATTTTTATTATTACTTTATTTTAAATTTCATTTTTTTTTTTTTTTTTAAATTAATTGGTATCAATCATTGTTAATTAATTAATTGTTAATTAACAAATCAATTACTTTTCTTCTTATGATTCTAATCATTGCTTTTTTTTTTTTCAAAAAAAAATAGCATTTGGAACATCAGAACTTAGACATATGTGTATGGCATTTACAGCTGGATATTTAGTTTATGATCTCATCCTTTGTATCATTTATATCAAATCATTCGGAGATAAATTAACCCTACTTCATCATACTACAATTTTGATTGCTTACTTTGTTGGAATATTTTATGAGTTTGGAACATTTTATATGGGATTTTTTCTTATTAATGAAATTAGTACACCCTTTTTAAATTTAAGATGGTTTTTACTTCAAACTAATAGAAGAGATGGAGAAATTTATGAATGGACTTCTTATTTATTAGCATTATCATTTTTGATATTTAGAGTGATTTTCAATTTAGTTATTATTGAACATATGACAAGAGGATTCTTTAGATTTTATCCACAATTAGTTTCAAGAGAAGGTTTACCTATTTCAGTTCTTTATTTCCTTCCTATTCTTGCTTGGATTCACGTTTTAATAAATTTGTATTGGTTCACTTTAATTGCAAGAAATGCAATTAATAAGTTGTTAAATAAAAAGAAGAAGAAAAATTAACTCCAAAAAAAAAAAAAGCTCAAATAAAAACATTTTTGTCCAAATTTTTTTTATTTTATTTTATTTTTACTAACTAGTTTTTATCAACTTTCTTTTTCTTTTTCTTTGATTGTTTTTCATTTTGATTATCTACAAAATTGTTTGTACTATCCATTTCATTTTCATTTTCATTCTCTTCATTTGGATTTGTAAAATAAGAATCTCTAAAATTTCTAAATGAAGGAACTCTTCCATTAGCTATACTAGCAATAGTAGTTTTATCTGTTGGTTCATATGCTCTAAATTTTTCCATAGTAATTAATCTTCTACTCCATTTTCCAAAATTCTATCAAATAATTTGATTTTTGAATATTATCCAATAATTTACCAAAAAAAAAAAAATACTTGTTCAGAATTTGAAATCATATTTAAACAAGGATTTTGTGGAACATCATCAGGAGAATATCGTCTAATATTGTTGTTTTTTTTTTTTAAAAAAAAATTGAATAAATAAAATTAAAAAAAAATAAAATTAATTTCATCAAAAAATTACTCATTAGTTGTTGGTAACCAATAAACAAGTCTTCCACCAACTTTTAGTTTTTGAGCAGCAAAATCAATTAAATCTACAAAAACGGACTCAACTTCATATGGAATATGAGGATGAACTGCAGCTTTTCTAATGAAAAAAAATTTTTTTATTTGTTTTTGAAAGAGGAAAAACAAAAAATAAGAAAGAAAAACTAACCCAACAAGTTTATCATTTTTTCCTAGTTGACGTGCACCTTCACGAACTCCATAAGGAGCTAAATTATTAAGTTTATTGAAATAAAGATAAAAGAAAAATTGAAAAGAAACAAAGAATATTTTTGAAAATAATACGATCAGTTAAAATAGCATCAATATATTCTCCTTTTCTCCAAGGTGAATGAGAACTATCAGCAAGTAACAAATCAGTTCCATGATTTAATGAATATTGATCAAAATTGGTTCTAACATTACTTCCCTCTAATAAAAATTAAATTTTAGTGAGTTGATTTCACATTGGAAGAAAAAAAAAACAAAATAAAAATAAAACCAGCATTATGATGCATAGGTTTTCCTCTTCCTAAAAGTACTCGATAATCAATATCACATCCTAATGCAAATGCTCCAAAATGTGCACTAGGAATTAATATACTTCCTATGAATTTTTTTGTTTGAAAAAAATAAAAATAGAGTAAAGAAAAAAAAATAAACCTGTTCCAACAAATGGGTCTAAAACTAATGAACCTAATAGAATATAAACAAATTTTAAGATGAAATTATTACACAATTTTTTTCTGGAAAAAAATTACCTGGAAGTACAAGACCTTGATTAGCCATAATAAATGTAAGTTCTGCGTCCATTGAAGTTGTCCAGAGATATTTTCTTTTTTTGAGAGAGAAATGTTCAATTGCCATTCTATTTCCATTTGAAATCTTTTATTTTATTTATTTTTTGATTAAAAATTCAATCTAGTTTTGAAAAAATACAGTTCTAAGGAAATAAATTTTAGGTGGAGCATTTTCTTTAACATGATCTTCCATTATTACAAAAGAGAGGTCCACATTTTCAGATTTCAAATCCACAACAGCATCATCAAGAGGAAAAAATTGAAATTTTTGAATGATACTAGTTTGATAATTCCAATTTAATTTCTTTGAAAATGATTCAACTCTAAATCGATAAGTTGCTCCTTTTTGATAAGTTTTCTTGATTTTATTTAATACATTTAATATATTATTTAAAATGCTTGAATTAAAAAGAGAAGATAAAGAACAAGAAAATACTAAAGGTTCTGGAAGATTTGCTTGAAGTTTTTCAATTATTTCTTCATAATTCTCTCCTTCTGCCCAGAGTTCATAAGCAGTTCTATATGATTGTGACATAATATTATTGTAATTATTTCTTAATGATTAAAATAAAATCAAAAATAAAAATCACTTTAATAAAGTCATTCTTTTTGCTACTTTCTCAGCATCCTTTCTTGAAGAAAACGAAACTTTGAAAAATGGGCTCTATTAAATAATAAAAACATTTTTATCAAACAAAATCATCAAAGAATCATTTAAAAGAAGAATCATTAAAAAGAATCATACATCATTTGAATACTCTTCAGCATTAAATTCAGCGGTAACATTCTAAAAAATATGATAATTATGAAAAAGAAGAGTCAATTTAAAATCAAATAAGTAAGAATTAGAAAGAATGAGAAGTTACAGTTAGTTTACAAACGGAAATGAACTCTTGGAGTCTAAAGTTCTCATGGATATGGGCAAAGAATAAGAGGGTGGGGACCGGTTTGGAAGCCATGATGGTTCCGATTTCACTTAGAAAACTTGCCTTTTTTGATTTTTTTTTTTTTTTTTTTTTTTTTTTTTTTGAAGAAAAAAAATATTATTGACCTTTGTAACAACCAACCCAACTTTTGCTGAATTTTTGTTTTTTATAGTTCTTTTTTATTATAATACTTTAAAAATTACAATATTAGTCAACTAAGTATAGACAAAAGTATTGAACCTGTTTGATGTTTCGATTTCTTTAAATTAAATTTTTTCAAGAGTCCGTAAATCATTTCATTTTCACAAAAATTTTTTTCAGAACAGAAATAGAAAAACCAAAATGTAGTTTCAAGAAAAAAGTAAAACCAAAGCAAACAATGTCATCGAGATTATAATGATTAGATGAAACCTATAGACTTGGCCGCTTCTTTACAATAGAAGTTAGGCTTTCGTCATAATTTGACATTGCAAATGAGTCATAATAAATCGAGTTTGAAACGATGTTTTGATTCAAGAAATTCACTTAGAAAGTAACTTAGTTAATCAAGAAAAAAGGAGTTTCCAACTTCAAAACCAATCAAGTCTTTCAAAAGCACTTCACTCCAATTTTCAGCTTTCTGATTGGTGTGATATGTTTTTTTGTGAGGTCAGAGTTCAATGAAGTGACTGCAAAATTCGATTGTAATCCCTGAAAAAAGTTGGTTTTTTTGTTTATATTTATATTAATGGACAACTCCAAAACTTTTCATCATTATCTCTTTCATTTTTTATTTACAATTCACTATTGATTGTTAACTTTATTTCTTTCAATTATTTTGTATTTTTCATTCATGTAAAACATCACTTCATTTCTTTAATAGAATTCATGATCACCCAAAAACAAATCTTATTGATTATAATCCTAAATGTATTTTTACAAGGAAGTAGTTGTGTATGTATTCCATATCAAGGAAATGTATGCACAACTTTTATTTCACAAGATGGTGTCGCTATCGATGCATCAAATCAAGAATTGATCGAAGTTGTGTTAGAATCACTTGGATGGAGCAATATAACAAAAATTGCCAATGTTTTAGCTCCTGATTGTTCTCATCATGCTCAAGCTTTTATTTGTAATTATTTCTTCCCTCCTTGTAGTGATAATGGAGGTATATTTATTTATTGATTATTTCTTTGATTTTTATTTTCAATTGATAATTGATGAAAAATCGGATTGAAATCAAAAAACAAAATAGAACAAAATTTTGATCAAAATTTGTAAACAAAAATGTGAGAATTTTCAGGGTCTTTGTTCAGAGTTTTTCAATACCTCAATAACTCAACAACTCATTGATTTTCTACCTGATTGTGACACTTTTCAAGATTTTAATTGTACAAATTTAGATTTTGTCCCTCCTCTTGGTTTATTTTCTTCTTCATTTTCCCTTTTTTTTTTTTTGAAAGAAATAGTTTTTCTTTCTTATTACAACGCTGTTACATTCTTATTAATCAACCAAGAAAATAAGAAAACTAAAAATCAATCAAATAATTAGATTATTCTAGCATCGTATGTCCAGAACCATTAATTCGAAATCCTGATCCATCAAAAGTTGTTGCAACTTGCCCTGGAGGTTTCTCTTTATTTTTATTTGATTTTTCTTTAACAAAAACACAATCAAATAAACAACCAACTTAATAAATAAATCAATACCTAATAATAAAGGATATTGCTGCTTAGCTTGTCCTTTTGCTTACAGTTTTTATCCTTCTGGGACAGCTGAATTTCATTACAAGTTTTTTATTATAGCCAGTATCATTTTTTCATTCTTTGGTTTTGCAACATTAATTGGATATCTATGTCTCCCTTCAAAAAGAAGATTCCCTCATGTATTCTTTTCATTTTCTTTCATTTTATATTCAATTCCTCATCACTTTTTTTTTTTAAACAACAAAAACTTTTTTTCTCTTTTGAAGACTCTGATTATTTATCTTGCCTTGGGAATTTCAATTGCATATCTTCCAAGTTGGTTCGCATTAATTGGTAAAAACGATGTCAAATGCAACAGCCTGGTTGAACAAGTTCTATCTTTTTTGTTCTTTTTTATAAGTGAAATTCAAAATCACAAAATGAAAATGAAAATGAAAAATCAATTAGGCAGACTTTTCAAATATTGGATGTGTTTTTCAAGGAAATTTCTTAATTTATGGTATCTGGACAATGTTTCTTTCATTTGTTAGCATTCAAGTTAATGTCTTTCTGGTAAAATTTAAATCTTTCCTTCCTTCTTCAATCTTTCTCAATTCAAACAAATATAACTTTTTCTTTTCTTCTTTTTGATTAGCTTGTTTTATTTGGAATTGCACCAATCATATATCCAATCTTTATTTGGGGTGTTCCTTTAATTCCAATAATTGTCTTAAATGCAAATCATGGTTTGGGATTTGGATACTTTGCACCATTTTGTGGAACAAATACATACTCATTCCTTGAAAAAACTGTGATCATTCCTCTTCCTATCTTTATATTTCCTGCATTCTTATTGAGTCTCGTCACATTTTTCAAAATATTCTTGGTAACTTTTTTTCTTTTTTTGCTCTTTTCTTTTCTTTTATTATTATTCATTTTGAAGCTCATATTTGAAATATAAAAAAAAAGATTGCTCGTGTTTCAAAAAATGCAGTTCGAACAATTTTAAGAATTCAAGGTCGCTCTCTATTCTTGTCTTTTTTTGGAAATGTTGTATCTCTAGGATATATTGTAAGATCTTCTTTTTTTTAAAAAAAAATGAATAAAAGTAATTCTAATTCTAATAAATTATTCAAGATTTATACTCGAACTCTTCAAAAGGAGATACCAGAGGATCTCATCATTAATTGGTTTATTTGTATTGCATCAGGAAATGGACAAGATTTTTGTTCTAAAATCTTTACCAAACATTTTCCTAGTCTTGCTTCAACTACAACACTTTTTGTATTTTTTCCTCTTTATTTCTCAGTTTAATTTGAACATCATTTAATGATTTAATCTTTTTAATTAGTTCTTTGTTTCGCTATTTGGAGTTTTGTCATTCTTTGTATTTTTGTTCAAAAAGGATGTCAGGGATGGATGGAAAAATTTGTTATTGGAAAGTAGATTTGGATCTTTTTTGACAAAGATGAAGCTATTTGATGAATCAAAAATTTCTGATTATTATGAACCAAGGACGAAAAATGAAACACAATTGGATGAAATAATTGAATAAATTTTGAATTGTATCTTTTTCTTTCTTTGTCTTGGATTTGGAATGAAGCAAACATGTTTTCCTTCAAATTTTTAATTGGAAAAAAAAAAAAAGAAAAGAAAAAGAAAGAAAAGAAAATGATAACAAATACTACAGTTTATTCTATGCATCTAAGAGACTAATTAGCTCAGCTGCCTCTTTTGGAATGAAACCAAGTGCTTTTAAGACAGTAATTATCATTCCTTCAACTATTTGTTTGATTCTTGTCAGGCCCAAGAATAATTCAAATTTGAATGAGTCTATTTTTCTAATTGCTGTTTCTTTCAATCCTCCTAAAAAAAAAAAAAAAAACAATCAAACATAAATAAATTAATTCGAAAAAAGAAAATGATAATACCTTCAGTTGGATGATCAAGTCCTTTTGCTGCAATTTTTGCTAGTAAGTAAAATCGATTTACAGGTGCTCCCAAATCATAATTAATTGATCTAACAAGATTTAAATTTCTAATGACCAAAATGACGGGACTATTTGGAATTTGAATTATTAGAAAATAAGAAGGGGAGGAAAAAAAATGATGATTACCGAGGAATATTTCTTAAAATTGAAACAATATTTCCCATTTGAATGACTGTTTGTTCTTGCATGATTTGAATATCAGCTTCAGTTATTGTCATTCCCTTTTTGATAACATCACTTACATCTGATCCCATTTTATAAGGTCTTTGAAGAAGCATTGAAACAAAAAGATCAGGATTTGAAACATTGAATTCATTACTTTATTTTATTATTTTTGTTTTTTTGTGAATAAAAAATTCAAGAAAAATAAAATAAAAGAAACCATGATTTAATTAATAAGTCATCATCTTGTGTTACAATTGCTTTCCAAACTTGAGCAAGTACTTCTCTTGACTCTTTTGGAATTTGAGTATATAAACCATGATCAATTAGCTAATTTTTTTTTTTAAAAAAAAAGTCAAATTAAGAAGTTTTTTTTTAAAAAAAAATCATACCACAACTTCAGCTTTTCCATTTTTTTGTTTTCTAATTAAAATATTTGCAGGATGAGGATCAGAATGAACGAATCCAGTAATAAAAATTTGTTTTCCAAAAACATTTAATATAGTTGTCATAATTTCAGTTGGATTTAAATTCATTTCTTTAATTTTCTTTTTTTTTTTTTTTGATTTTTGATTTTAATGAAAAAGAAAAGAAAATAAAAATCAAAAGAAAATAAAAAAGAAAATAAAAACTTTAAAATCATTCGATTTACACCCATTAATGTACTCCATAGTTAAAATTCTACTTGTTGTTAAATCCCAACGAACTTCTGGAACATGAAATCCAGGAATATCACTTAATTCTCTTGCACATTTTTCAGAATTTTTTGCTATTTAATGAATTTTAACTTTCAATTTTTATTCTTATGAATAAAAAAAAAAAATGGATAATCAAACCTTCTATTGTAAAATTCAATTCTTCAAGTAAAGTTTCATAGAATTCCTAATTTTTTTTTTTGAATGATTTACTTTTGTAAAATGTTTAAAATTAAAAACTTACTTCAAGAACCCATCCAAAAGAAAAAGTAGGATGAATAAAAGTAACAAGATTTAATAATAAAGTTAAAGTTTTTATATCAGCAGGAAATCTATCTGTCAAATCAGCATATTGAACTTTAACAGCTACTTCTTGTTGGTCTTTAGTTTTTGCAAGATGAACCTTTTTTTTTTAAAAAAAAACAAAATAAAAATAGTTATGAAGAATCTTCATTTTTTGTTTTTCAAAAAAAAAAAAAAAATTACTTGAGCTAAAGAAGCAGCACCAATAGGTTCAGGATTAAAAGATTCAAAAATTTCAGTTGGATATTTTCCAAATTCCTCATAAAAAGTTTGTTCAACTTCTTTTATTCCTTGAGGTCTTGCTCGATCTTGTAATACTTTTAATCCTTCAACATAAATTTCAGGAAGAATATGATTTAATGATCCAAATGTTTGTCCAAGTTTCACATAAAGTCCTCCATTTGTTAAAACTGTTTCAGTAATCAATAATATCGCTCTTTCATGACATCTTTTCATTGTTTCATCATATTCTTTACTTGTTGGATCTTTAAACATCAACGAAAGTTTATAATCAAGTGAAACATAAAGTCCTCCTGTTAATGTTCTAAGAAATCTTCTATAACCTGAAATCACAATCCTAATTTATAAGATATTTAATCAATCAATTAGTTAGTTAGTAAGTTCGTAACCATCCACGAGGTCTTGTTACTTTCATAAATGTCATAATATAAATTTTAACATAAAATAAAATGTAATATCAAATAAAATATAAATTAAAAATACAAATTGAATTGAAATAGCAAAGAATACCTTTGTTTTCTAAGCCATTGAGGTTGGTTTGGAGTATTGGTGGCTTCATAAGCTCCATATAACCCAAAGCCACTCAATATTGCACCTCCTAATACTCTCCTAGCCATTCAATGCCACTCCCCCAAATTATCCTCAATATATCCTAATTCTAATTACTATTCTACCTCTTTGGTTCTATTGTTTGTTGAAGGAAGAGGTTAGGTTATTGAATAGAGCTTTGAATTGGCAGGGTTCACCAAATTTTTTTTTCTCAACAAACACGAGAAATATTTTTTTTTTTTTCTGGCTGTTTTGCCACTTCAATTTATTTCCTTATTTTCCTTGGATCGGACTTTATTTTTTTCGCAACAAACCCAAATCCACCAATAAAAACGAAAGAAATAGACATAATAAACAAAATAAAAATGGAGGTTTTTTCCTTTCCCCTTCCTTCTCTCTTTTGAAACAAACCCTGTTTCTAAAACAATTGAAAGATTAGTAGATTCTTTAAATGAACATAATATATTTTATTTCAAAAACTATAAGGAATCCCATTATATTTTAAACTAATTTCTGTTCAAAAGGAATGTTGACTGATACTTTTCGCCTCAATGAAACAAAATTGAATGTTGTTTCAAAACGAATTCAAAAAGAAAAGAAGAAAAGAAAAAATTGATATTAATTTGAATCACAAAAAAAAATAAAATGTGAAAAAAAATAAAAATTGATAAACAACTGAACATTCCCTCTTCTTTATTGAAAGAAAATGAAAGGCTTTAAACTCATAAACACTTTTTTTCATTAGAAATAAGTCAGTTTAAATGGAATCACTTTGTAAAAAAATCAATTTTTGGAATATCAAACTCCAAATAATAAAATCGCAAACACAGAAGAAAAAAAAAAAAAAAAAAAAAAAAAAATTTTAAAAAAAAAAAAAAAAAAAAAAAAAAAAAAAAAAAAAAAAAAAAAAAAAAAAAAAAAAAAAAAAAAAAAAAATCAATCTACTTCTTCAATTGAACAATGACTCTAAAAGCAAGAAGAGTTTATTCTCTTTTTTTAAAAATTGAAAGGAAATGGATGAGATTTTAAGATAAAAAGACTCAAAGAAAATGAGAAACAAGAAGAAAATGCAGTTTGGAATAACCTGTTAATCATTTCAATTGATGAGATCAATTTGGAGCTATGAAACAACTGCTTTTAGAGATTCTTTGAAAAACAAAGTCTAAAGTGTAGTTCAATCACGTTTTGTTCTTAAAGATAGTAGTTTATCATGTTTTATTGTCGAAGTTATTTAACACTACCAGCAATAGAATCCAATGTATTTCTAAAAGCAGTTGTACTTTAACATATAATCAATGGAGGTTCAACATCTCTTTTAAGTCCAGAAAGGGAATAAGGAAATCACATCACTGAGATGATAAGCCCCCCATGATAAGATGAATTTGGATCAATTTTTTAAATTCTTGCTATTTACATATCCTCAAGTAGTCTCTTGGTTGAAATGATTTCAATGATACAAATTCATTTTAAGAAAGCACATAAAATCAAAAATGGAAACTCTCTTATAATAACCCAACTTTGTTCCATACTTTATGATGATCCTTTTGTTAAGTTGATCGATAATTTTGAAGAATAACCCAGAACAAAGAAACTTTTTTCTTTGGAAAAATGATTGACCCAATTTCTTTATGATAGATTTCTTTGATGAAAAATTTCGAGGACCAAACTGCAACCACAAATCAATGATTGAAACATGAAATAATAATAATTTTGAACTTGTGCCTTAATGCTAAGTTAATGATCTCAGGAAAAAAAGGATTGAAAACTTCAAATGGGATCCACACTGAATTAAGTTATTTTTGCTTTTTCTTAGAACCCTTTCATCAAAAGTTTAAACTTGGATTCTCTTCATTTCCATTAATATCATTGGGAAATCAAAATGAAATCCATTATGAGCAAGGAATAAATAAATAAGAATATAATCAATAAAATAAAATAAAATTCATAAGCAAAAAAGAAAAACTCCTTTCCTTGGAGGGACATCAAAATTGTTAAAAAAATATATATATATTGGCTTGTTTTTTTTTTTTTTTTTTTTTT
>Ga0209960_1002366_pt1 | contig 19105 bp, 20 predicted proteins | sample ThiBiot_500_plan_2_FD_183947 | JGI IMG/M metagenome (GOLD analysis project Ga0209960, IMG submission 183947) | Wastewater bioreactor microbial communities from Cape Town, South Africa - Thiocy_expt_500_plan (SPAdes) | ecosystem: Engineered > Bioreactor > Thiocyanate-remediating >...
TTACTTGTTTCAATATGAAAAATTGGTTGAAAGTTTGTACCTAATTTAGACTGACGTAGTTGTACAAACTAAAAAAAATAATGACTTCGGCAAGTTGAATAACATCAAAATAATAATGCATTTGCTAAGTCGTATATGAGTTTGAGTCCCTGCAACTCACTAGATTCTCTTTGATAAAGATATCATGCATAAATTCCTTTCCATAGAAATCCTCTTTACTGACCATTTGAAATTAGAAAAATCATCGTGAAACATGTAGACATCTATATATGGAGTCGTGTTAATCGTTTTTATAGTGTAAGAAAACCGTTAGACAAAATGGTGACGAATGGCCTCCACATAACCGAACGCACCAATCAGAAATGGCGCTAGTAGTCTATTTCTATTAGTGATACGATCGCTGCGCCGTAATTACGATCGCAATTACGTCACACTAAGTATACTCGCTATAGACATCTATCGGTACGATGAATGTGGCGTAACTGTGCACATCTACGCCACACTTTTTGCATTACGCGTAATTACGCTAAAATGTTAAAAAAAGAGACGGCATGGGCAATGATTCAGTTTTAAATCTCGGTGATCCTTTTCATTTCAATTATGATAATGTTTCGAATGCTTATATCTGGGCAAATCGTCGAATTGCTTATCAAACAAAACATATTTCCGATCTATTTAAACAAGTTTTTGGTGAAGAAAATGTTGGCCCGTGGAAACATGTTCGACCAATAATAACCGGTCAATCAGATAATCCAAGTGTTGCTATGGATGTTTTAGATTATTTAAATAGAAATTATGGAATACCAACAGATTTTATTCATGGTATTGCCATTGCTCCCTATTTTAGTTTAGGTCCTTATAAATTTGGTACAAATTTAACTGTTGATGAAGTTTTAGATGGATTGAATACGGATATGCAAAGATATTTACCTGAATCAGGTTGGGGGAAATCAGGACCTCTTGGTGTTCATGCAATCTATGGTGCATGGTATAATGTCGCTGTTCATGCATATGAAGGTGGTCCTGATACAGTCAATGGTTGTGGAAGTTGTTCATTAGCTGCGAAAACAAATGCCACACGTCATCCTCGTCTCACAGATATCTGTGCTACGTTTCTCAACGGTTGGTATCGATTTGGATTCGAAACATTCAATTGGTATTCAACTGGTGCCGCTCAAACAAGTCAATTTAGTTCATTTACTTTACTAGAAGATATGAGACAAGAAACACTTATTGATACAACACATATGTTTTCACCAACGTCTCCTGTTGCTCAACTTCCTCGGCCATCACCTAAACTCAAAGCGATCGATCAAATTCTTCAAAATTCCATCAATCTTACATTTGGTATTCCGATTCCATCTCGAAATGTAAATGCAACTAATTATATGAATCATCCTCCATCATTTCATTATCCTGATCTAAGAAACTTGACAATCAATTCGACATTCTATTATCCAATACAAATCTTTGAATCACCGATTCAATTGAATATTACTGTTTATACAGGTGGAAAATCAGGTCTTTTAGAAGGATCGATTAATAATGGTCAATTCACTCAAATTGAAACAGTCCAAACAGAAAATACAACAATATATGCTCCTTCACCGTCAATCCGATTCCGAATCAATCGAACGAAAGTTCCTTCAATTGCAGCATTTCGTTTACGAATCGTTCAAGGTGAATATTCAATCAGTAGTTTTGATGTTGATCTATCGAAAAATTGACATCGAAAGCTAAACTATTAACTTCGTCAAATCTATTCTTTTGTTTAACAAAACAAAGAAGAAAAAGAGAGTTGCTTCTTTTCGGTGAATAAATTTGAATATTATCAACAAAGTGAATCAACAAATAGAAATTGATGTAATGTTCGTTGCTACAATACAGTCGAATGTAAACGATTCGATAATGAAATGTTAGCAGGTGGTCTTTTTTGAAAATCGATTTTCGAATAATTTTTTGTTTCGTTTTAAAAACGAAGGAAGAGATGGGTTGTATGTTGGGATGCAATAAGGATTATGATGATGATGATATGTATATTCGAGAAGATCGTTATGGTCATCATCATCATCATCAACGAGCACATCGTCGTGTTGGACATTATGACAATTATTGCCTTCTGTGTCGATGTCAACAATATGATCGACGTCATCCAACATCTAATCATTGTTATTGTGGACATAGACCTAATGAACATAAGAGATATTAAAAATTGTTTTTAATTTTTATTTTATCTTCAAAATTCGACATTTTAAATAAAACTTTAGAAACCGTTTCAACCAATGCATCATTTTTTACGTTAGTACTTCAGTAAAATGTAAAAAAGACTTTTAAGTGTGAATCTCAATAATATCGATATGTAACTATTCAAAAGCACAGGTAAACAAATTCGCTCAAATAGAAGTCGTAGATGAAAGGCATTGATCAATATCATTTATTTTATTTGTTAAAAAGGAAACGAAAAAAAACAATAAGAACTTATACGATCCTTTACAATAAAATACGAAAGAGGGCAACAATCATTTCTGCTTCTGGAACAAATCGACTTCTTATTTCATTTCGAACATCTTCTTCGAAGGGGGATCAATACTGTCGTCGTGACGATACAAAACGATAGCGTATAGGACCATTTTGCACAGTTTGCAGTCGCGCTAATTCGAGCTAGAGAATAACATTTCGTGGTCTCTTTCCATAATAAATCTAACCGATAAGATAATCGAATGAATGAACAGAAAAAGATACGTATAGGAGAAGAAAGAAAAGACTGCTACAAAAATCATGTTTTTTGTTTGAATATTTTATTTCTAACAGAAAAAAAGAATACGATTCGAGCTTTCTGACCATTGTTCAAGGCCCATCATCAGGAACACGATATTGTGTTGTTTTTTATTAATGTTATTACTATTATCATTATGGCGTTTTTTTCCGAAGTTGCTTGTGTTGTTACTATTTTATTTATTTATCATTAATATCGGTTTTTGCGAAAATCTTTAATTTAAATGAATAATTATATATGAACTAATTGTACATTGTATGTGAAAATGATGTCATCTAGGATGATAAACTAATAATGAATTCAGGATATGTATGAATTCTCAATTCAGATCATCACATGGGTGAGGGTTAGAGTGTTGAGGGTGTTAAGAATCGACTTTTCCGATGTTGTTGATCATTTCTTGGATGCATTTTAATGATGAAGTAAACGAAAATGTTGAAAGAGTGAAATGAGGATTTAAACGTCTGTGTGTAGATAGAATGAAAAGAATTATCTATGAACGAAATATATATAGTGACGAAAAAAAAGTAATATATTTGTTTCTTTGTTTAGAAATCCGTCGAAGATTTTCCATGACATCCCATGTCAAACAATACAGTCCGTATACGATGCCGCATTACTGTGACAAATATTTTTGTCAAATACTGACAGTTTACTTAATAGTACGGTCCATAAGCGGCAAAATGATGACCAAATACGGACAGTCGTATCGATAGATCTGGGATGTGTTAGTGCACGCGCTGGCGAGATCATATACATTTTAATGTATTGTTACTGTTTTGATTAGTTGAAATACAAGAGATAAATGAATTGTTCGATCTGCAGAATATTTCAGTTTATTTATTCTAAACGGAAGTTTTTTTTTTCGTACTTGGAACTTCATTTTTAAAAATAAAAATGAATGATATTTTCAGATTAAAGTTTTTCGTTTTTTATTTGATTGAAAATCGGTTGACAATGTTGACAAATTTGTCGTGCATGTCGAACATCAGTTCCACAACAACCTCCAAGAATATTTAAGTTTGGAAATTGATAAAGAAGTTGTTCAATATCCTGAGCAAATTCTTGTGGATTTCCATCATCGAGTTCAGTTGAATTATCAAGTTCTTGGTGAGATTTCTTCGAAGCATTTCCATGAACACCACGAATTCGTTTCACCCACTCGCCTTTTGTTTGTTGATTCTCAAACATTTTGAGAATATGAATCGGATGCGAACAATTAATCAAATAATAAACCGGCGCTTGATTTGTCTGTTGATCAACCGTTTCAATGGCTTCTTTAAGACTTTGACCGGTAATTAAATTTCCATCTGTTTCCACAGTAAATGAAATCGCAACAGGCAATTGAAATTGTTGTGCAGCTCGAACGATTCCAATGGCTTCATTAATTGAATTCAATGTAAAAGCTGAAATAAGATCGACATTCGTTTGACTTAAAATTTCGATTTGTTTGGAATGATATTGTTGAGCTTGATCAGGTGTCATTTGATGTTCTGAATTGATGTACGCGTCATTGCGTGGACCAACAGCTGCACTGATAACAATCGGATATTGACTCGATGAATATTCGTTTCTAAGTTGTTCAAGTAATTCAATGGAAAGTTTATTAAAATGAACCATATCGTCATGAGAATAATGAAGTTGTTCGATCCAGTGTGGACTACATCGCCATGTTGGACTTTGTAAAACAATACCTAAATGATACTGTTGCGCAATATCAATAAATCGACGTGAGAAATCCTTAAGCCATCGTTGACCAGATTCATCTTTCAGAATTGTAAATGAAGCGAAACACGGCAGATCAATATGTTCATGATAAACAAGTGTCGTTTCAAGACCACTACTCGTTGTAAACAGGTCGCCATTCAATTGAGGCAAGTTATTTCGATATTTCGCCATTTGATAAAAAAAAACAAATGTTTGTTTGTTTTGGTGTGTGTGTGCGTGTGTTTATATTCGATGTAATTAAGGTCAAAGAATGAGAAAAAAACAAACGATCGCTGTACATTTGAGAGCAGAACGCCCTTATGAATCATTTGAAAGCTCGATTTTTATTATTTAAAAAAAACAAAAAATAAAAGTTGTTGTTGTTGTTTTTTTAAAGACAAGAGTCTTTTTGAATTAATCAGTTGGCACAGAAATTCTTTGAAGACAAACTGAAAGAGGTTTAATCGAATATTTCTTTAGCCAGAATTGCATTTTATCCATCGAATGTTTTCGTCTGCGTCGTTTGAATCGATATACAAATAGATCCGATCGTTGTCGTCGTCGTCGTTGTTGTTGTTTTCGTTTGAGAATTTTGTTTTCATTGATTGGCACAATAGTTTCTTCGGTTTTGTTCTCGATTTGAATTGCATTGACATTCTGTTCGATTTGAACGATTAATTCGTTTAGTAAACATTCGATTTCAATGTCATTTTCATTCGATGAACTTGTTTTCACTTCAATCAGTTTCGTTTTCTTTTTATATTTAACTAAAATTCAATTTCTCATTGATTATTTTTGTTTTTCTAAAAAACAAACAAACTTTTCTTGTCTTCAGGCAAAAGTTGTTGAATAAAATAGAACCAATATGTTTGCAATTGTTCGATATGAATCAATCGTAGAGATAAATCTGAGTTTGTCGATTTGTCAGGTTTATATCGAACAATCTGTTTGAGTCGGCACAAACGAATAAATTCGTTGATCGTTGTCCAAGGAAAATACGTCGAAACAACATCTTGGATTGAAAGACAAACTAATGTTTCATTCGACTCATTCAGTGAACTTGTACAATAAGACATGATATCTTTATCGTGAAATCTTATCGAACGACAATACGATCGAGACATTTCACAAACATTTGATAAATTCATTTGACTTTGTTCTCCTTGTTGAAATTTCATGGAAAGAAATTGATAAAATCGTAGAAAAGGCATGTAAAGTGTGATAAAAGCTAAATCTTGTCTTGAATAATCTAATTGATTTCGTCTATCTAAAGATCCGTTTGCATGAAATTGATTGATCGATTGAAAAAGTTTCGCTTCGGATTTCGTCACTGTTAAATATTCGAGTGGAAATTGTTTCGAACAAATCGAAATGAATTCCGATGGATATTTCGACAGACAATGAATGTTTATCATTTGAACACAAAGATATTCATCTCGAGTTTCATTTCTAAAAAACCCAAAATCTTTCGTTAGTAAGCCTCAAAAATTCGCTGAGAAAAAGCTTTGTTTGCATAAGAAAACAAACAATCGACTCGACTTTTTGTTAGAAAAAATGTTTGGAATGAATTGTTACCTGAATATGACAGGCAAGAAAACAGATGACGGAGGGATTTGTCGCCAAGCAAATTGTCCAAGTCGAGATGTCATATCAACAGATTTCATTCTTCAAGTTAACTTTTACCATTTATCATCGTCGATCTAAAACATTTTCGTTTATTTAACTTGTGACGTAAGAAATAGATAAAGAAAACTAGTCGTCGAAATGAAATTCTTTTCGTTTCAACGATGTTTTTTTTTTAAATTAGAGAAAAAATCTCGTTATTTATGTAATAGAGAAGAAGTAACAGCAGCAGCGGCAGCAAAAGAAGAAGAAGTGTAACACAAGGACGTTTGAAACTAGACGAGTGTCGATATAAAAATACAACATGTTTCAACTATGAAAAAAAAAGAGAAAAAAAGAAAAAGGAAAGAAATAAAAATGCACGCAACTCACATCCAGATAGAGCAACGAAAAAAAAATAAAAACAAGAAAAATGCACCAATAAGTTCGACAGGTTTCGTTTTATACGATTGTTCTACTACGAAACAATTCGCATTTTTGACATAACTTGTTTTTTTTAAAAACAATATTTATGTTTTAATAGGATGTCTGCGTACTAACAAATAATAAAAAACAATCGTGTTCCTTCGGTGTAGTTTGACTTTGATCAATTTTCGAAAATAGCTTATTTGTTAACCTTCGACATATATGAATGTATGAAACCTACGTTCTTTACTGACAAAACGATATTTACATCGGCCAAATATAGCAAACTTTCTTTTTTTTCTTCTTTTCTTTACACAATTTTGTACAAACCAATGATATCGGTTTGTTTGTTATTTCGATAGATTATCTCTTCGAACGTCGCATCTAATATCTCACCTATGACTCATACAGATTCTGCTCTACTTTTGTGTCATCAATAAAAAGCATGTAATTATACCGTGAAAACCAATTAAATAAATGAAATTTTTTGATATTAATCAATATAAAATCTTTATTCTATCAAAAAGATATAAAAAAACATTCAAAATATTTTCAATTTCCGTTCATCCAATGTAAAGAACGATGAGATAAATAAAAAAAAGACCTCCAAATACGCCAACTAATTGTCGAAATGAATGACTAAACAAAAACAATTTGAAAAGAACTTCGATTTGGAAAGTCATCGCATCTTACGTTAAATCATTTTCTTTTAATAAATCTGGAACAGTTTTGACTAAAGCAACATAAATAAATGCGCCACTTGTAAATGGTAAAACCCAAAGTGTACCTTCAAAATTCGAAGAGAATTCATCGTCATGAAAATCAATTGAAATCTAAGAACATACTGTGAACTGAATTCGAATAGAAAAGAGCAATTGAAGCGCCAAGAATACCACCGAATCCCGTGAGAATCTGAGCTTTCATTGCTTGCCATCGATCGAAACCTGACTTGAGAAGTATTGCAAAATCTCCCATTTCATGAGGAATTTCATGAATAATAATTCCAAGTAATGTTGTCATTCCAACTAATGGACTCACTGCAAAACTTCCACCAATAGCTGCGCCATGTGTCAAATTGTCAATAAAATTTGCAAATAAATTCAAATAGCCGGATGTCTAGACGATTCATCTTCGGTATAAACAAAACAACAACAATAACAATCATTGATTTTACTTTGATTTTTTGTTGTGATTGATCATGATGATCTTCAGGAAAGATTTGCTCAATAAGAAAGAAAAGAAAGAGACCAATTAATGTCCATAATCCAATATATGTTGAAGATGCATGTGGATGTGCAAATGCTTCTGGTAACAAATGCAGAAAAACATCAGCTAATTGACTTCCAACTGCAACGCTTAATAAAATCTCCAAATAAGGTTTATCTTCTATTTTTGTTAATATTAGAAAATAGGATGATTAATTCTAAATTTCGGTTTACTTTGATTTTGCTCATTAGGAATAATCAATAATGGTAATGCACCAACCAGACCAACGATTGACGCTCCTGTCAAAGCACTAATCCATGTTTGAATAGGACAATTGAATAATACTGTTGACATTTGTGTTTCACTGTCAAATGTTTTTAACTGAACGCATGGTTGTTGTTGTCGTTTTATACTGTAAGAAATGTCGACAGAAAAATGTACTTTTTCTTAGAGGCTAAGCAAATGGTAGGAGTCTATGTACGCTTTTTTCTTTTTCTCATAAGATGACTCATAGACTTACACTTAGATGTACTTTTTCTTCTTTTCTCCCTACGTTATCACACAAATTCTCGTCGTATCGACATATGACTTGTTCTTTTTCTCTCGTTCCTTCACTCATTTATCAATCAATGAACGAATCAGATAATGTTTGTTCTCGTTCGTTTGTTTTTTCGATTCAATATTCGAAAATAATCTGATTTGTTTCGGCGAAAGAAAGATGTGGCAATTGTTTATGTAACCACGTGCTCTAAGGCTTCGAAGAACGAACGAGATAAAATCTTTGTTGGGTTTTTTTCTTCTGATAAAGTTTAAAATTTCTCCGCCTGTCAATTGCTGTTGTGACGACCAAACGGTGAAAAAAGGAAGAAAAAGAATAGAAGAAAAAAAAACATGTTCCTTAACAACACAAGCTGAAACAAATACATCAACGTTACTTGTGCGTATTGATAATAGTTTATTCAAACGAAGAGAATGTCAAATAATGTTGAAGACATAGATAATGATTTACATAGATCTCGAGCAAGTAGTGCAGCATCGAAGAGAAACGTTCAACAACACTCTGATTCTCCTGTCAACGGATTCTCAATCGAAACTAAAGTCAAATCTCCAACAAATGATTCTCATCAATCAACACAAGGTGAATTTTGTTATTTTCTATATATTTTTATCTTCTTCTATTTCTGAATTGTAGAAGAAATAAGTGAGCATCGATATTGTACATTCGAAGCAGGTTATTTTCATCAAATTTCTAAAAAATGTTTATTTTTTGTTTCTAATTGAATCATTTCCAGATAAGAAATGGGTTGATCCACAATTTCACGACGATGAGAAAACTCAAATAAAAAAGCCCGATGAACTTGAAAACGAAATGGAAGATCCACCTGGTCCAATCGATCCACAATTATTAGATAAAGTTCAAGGTTCAATGATTGGCATGGCAATAGGCGATGCTCTTGGTGCACACGTGGAATTTCGTCCGTATGAATATGTCAAAGCAAATCCAGTGACGAAGATGGAAGGAGGAGGAACTTGGGGTCTCAAAGAAGGACAAGTAGTCAAATTCGAAATCAATTTCTAATTAATTAATTAATCAATTAATTTTGTTTTGTGTGTAGTTTACTGATGATACATCAATGGGTCTTTGTTTAGCAAATTCGTTAATAGCTCGTAAAGATTTTGTTCCTTATGATCAATTAGTTCGATATAAATGGTGGAATGATGATGGTTACATGTCATCGACAGGACAATGTTTTGATATTGGCGCAGCAACAAGTCAATCGTTGTATGAATTCGACAAACGACAACGTACTTTTGCTAATCTTCACAAGATTCCAATTAAATCAATGGATAAACTTTCTGATCCAGGATGTCTCGAAGAATTCAATGTGTATTGTAGTGAACCCGAAGTAGCTGGTAATGGTGCTCTAATGCGTCTTGCACCTGTTCCGTTGTTCTTCTTTCGAAATAAATATGTTGCTGTGGAATTCTCCGGTCGAAGCGGAGAAATAACTCATGGTGATAAGAAAGCAACTGATGCTTGTCGTTTCTATGGAGCGTTGATCGTTGGTGCACTTCGTGGATATACAAAAAAACAATTACTTTCATCGAATTTCTATGATGAACGTCGACATTGGTTTGGCAATGATCCATTACATGAAGATGTTCTCAGTATTGCTCGAGGTTCGTATAAAAAACCGTATGGTTACGACGGAGGAATACGAGGCAAAGGTTATATTATCAATGCACTTGAAGCTGCTCTTTGGGCATTTTGGTCCGATGAGAATTCGTTTGAAAAAGGTGTTCTCTTAGCTGTTAATCTCGGAGATGATACCGATACAACAGCAGCTATTTACGGTCAATTAGCTGGAGCTTATTATGGTTTTAATAAATTACCAGACAAATGGAAAAATGAAATTTATGCTCTTAAATATATGAAAACATTGAGTAAATGGATTATTTATGAAGGTGAACAATGGCATAGAAATCATTGAAACTATTTTCATCGGATTGTCATTTTTATTTTTATGATTGTATTATTAAAATAATAATCTTAAAATAAAAAAGTCTTTGAAAAAATGTATCTTTTGTAGATCGGAAAATGAATCTTAGTTTTAACAAAGATAATCGAATAATTCTTCCACATGAAATGGAATTACCTCGTTGTCCTGAGTTGAATGTTACCGATAAAGTTCATCAACGAATTCAAGGTTGTTTAATTGGTCTTGCCATTGGCGATGCTCTTGGTGCACATGTTGAATTTCGTCCTCGTCAATATCTCGTTGCCAATCCCGTTCGAACGATGATCGGCGGTGGAACTTGGGGTCTCAATGCTGGTCAATGGACTGATGATACATCGATGGCGTTGTGTCTTGCAACGTCATTGATTGTTCATAGAAGTTTCAATCCGTATGATCAATTAGTTCGATATAAATGGTGGTTTCAATATGGTTACATGTCGTCAACAGGAAATTGTTTTGATATTGGCAAAGCAACTCGACATGCGTTGAATGAATTCTCCAAACGACAACGTCTGTTGAAAATAGCTTATCGTTGTCGAAATGATTATGAAACCGATTGTTTAACATTGGATTCTGTTCAACGTATTCACAAATTTTAACTCGAATGTGGTGAAAAAGGTTCAGCTGGTAACGGAGGTTTAATGCGTCTTGCAGGCGTACCTTTATTCTATTGGAAACGACCGGATTTAGCAGTGAATTATGCTGGTCAAAGTACACAATTGACTCATGCAGATAGAAAAGCAATCGATGCATCGAGATATTATTCGGCATTGATTGTCGGAGCTATTCAAGGAATGAGCAAAGAACAATTACTTCATCGAAATTTTTATGAGAGAAATCGAATTTGGTTCGGTGAAGATCCGTTACATGAAGAGATTTTAAATGTTGCACAAGGATCTTTTAAGAAATCCGATGGTTACGAAGGAGGAATTCGAGGCAAAGGTTATGTTGTCAATTCACTCGAAGCTGTTCTTTGGGCATTTTGGTCAGATGAAAATTCATTTGAAAAGGGTGTTCTCTTAGCCGTTAATCTTGGAGATGATACCGATACAACAGCAGCTATTTACGGTCAATTAGCTGGAGCTTATTATGGATATGAACAAATTCCATTGGAATGGAGAGACAAACTCTATGCTCGTGATTTAATTAGATCGATAGGTGAATGGTTAGAATTCTTAGGATTTCAATTTGATGAAATGTCAACAGGCAAACCTTCGTTATCTCGTTCTATTTCTCATGATCCAAATACAAATTCAACTTTACGAGCAACACCTTCAAATTTCCGATCACCATACAATGATTCAATGTCGAATAGAAGTCAATTTTATTATCGAAAAACAAACTCTTAGATTAGATTAGATTAACAGTTTGTTCTCTCAGTTGTCGTAAATGTTTTATAAATCGATCGAAACCTTCGATTGTTTTTTGATATTCAAATGTAACGATTTTTGTACTTTGCGGCCAATCGATTTGAATCCATTCAGCTCCTCCATCAGCACAATCAGGACAACCAATTCGTTCATCTAACGAGAGAAACTTTTTAATATTAACAAGACTAAGTAATCGATTCCATTGTTGAGCTGAATACGGATATTGTTGTTGAACAATTGGATATTGTTGTTGTTGTTCAACAGAATTTGGTTGTTTGATAGCTAATAGTTTATATGGATGTGTTGTTATATTTATTGATCGACGACAATATGTCATACACATTCCAAATGATGTTCCACTTGAAATTGAAACAATTTCTTTTTTTGATTGATATTTTCCATCGATTGACGATGAAAAACAAATCAAGAAAATCGTTGTTAAATACAATTTTTTTAACATTTCAAACTAACAAACGTTATTAAGCATCTAAAAAGAGAAAAACAGAAATTATGCGCATATATTTATAGTAAAAACTCAGTTACCTATAGTTGCAATTTTGTCATGACTAACCCACGTTGTGACTCATTTCAAAAGACGAAGAAGAAGGAGAACAACAACAGCAACAACGGCAACAGTAAACGTTTTTTCATTTAGTGAGGATTTTCATCATGACTTGGGATTATAATCGATCATTTTATTTATAACTCTCAACGAACAACAAATATGTCTTTTATTTTCAGATAAAATCGATTGATTAACATCGTTATAAGTTATTAATGAATATTTATTTACAATTCTAAACGAAAATCTGATCTTGATTTGAGATTTTGTTTGAACCGTTGTTTCCCATTGATTGAAAATCCACAATTTTGCATCCAAAGTTCTCTTATAGAAAGATTTCGATTCGAAAGAATTCGAATGAGAAAATCAATTGAATTGTCAGTAATCAATTGATTTTTGGATAAATGTAAAATTTGAATATTCGTTTGACTATGTCGAATAGCATCGAACAGCAATTGAACACCTCGATCAGTGATTTCATTGAAAACAAGACCTAAAGTGATTAATGATCGATTGATTCGAATCATTTGAGAAAGAAACTTGATTCCACAATCAGTTATACCATTCCAACCGATGCCAAGTGTTTTCAATTGACATGAATCTGTTGAAAGACTTTCGCATAGATATTGAATACCGATATCGGACAGATAATTATGGTAGAGCATTAATTCTTCGAGATGAACATTCGTTTTTATGATTTGACAAAGAAGTCGACCACTTTGACTTGTTAAATGATTGTTTTGTAATGAAAGTTTTCGGTATTGTTTTTTTTCAACAATTAATTTCAAATCTTCATCATTTAATTTTTGATTATCGAAATTCATTTGACAATTGTCAAGAGATGGATTTAATCGATTCGATGAATGAACAGATGCAGTTGCCGACGATGAATAAGAAACAAATGGAAACGGTGGTTCGATTTCTTTGATTTGAATAAGATGAAGATCGTTTCCTGCATTGAGATGTGAAACAACTTGAAATTGTCTCGCACAAATTAATAAAACTTCATTTTCACTTGGAAACATCGAATGATCTCGAATATTGACACCTGTCGAAGATTGAATCATGAAAAGAGTTCGTTGTCCTGTTTGACCGAAAAATTGTTCATTTTCTAAAGTTCCAATTGAATCTGTACATGAGGAAAATGCCCACCAAACAAATGTTCTTCCGAGAGGATATTCATTGATTAAATCCATTTTAATTCCTCGATAAATTGTTCGATTGAATGACGGAAGTTTCGACAATGAATGAAGAAATAAACGAAGATAGAAAAACCATGGTTTCAACAATTGACGATTTTCTGAACGAAGATTTTGATTTAAGTAGAAATAAAATGATTTCTCTGGTGAATACCATTCCATTGAATAGAGCATAATTGATCCTGATTCGTCTGATGTTAGATGATCTTGAGGAGCAACACAATTTTGTTTGACAACATAAATCATTTGTTCGATTTCAGGAACAATTGAAATCAACGGTTCAATTGCTTTTTCTAATGAAACAATTTCAAGATTTTCAAATCCTTTGATAGGTGGAAGCATTCGTTTGGGTTCACCGGTAACATCGCTCAATCGAAGTTTATGTTCAGATGATGTATTCAACGCCATTTTCAATTCAATGTCGAAATATTTGTTGATTTTTTTTTGTTCTCTCGTTTCCTTTTCGTGAATCATGTCAGTTGACAACTGTTGTCAAAATCTTCATTGGAACAATACTTTTTTTTTATATGATGTCGCTTATCGTTTGTCTATATGATAAATTTAACTGGAAAATTCAATTGTTATTAGACCTTTTAACTGAATATATTTTATTTTACGATAGGAACAAAAAAATTATGAATTTATTTGAATTCCTTTCAAGTTCGTTATTTTCATTTGGTAAAGAAGAAGATCATGTTTCTTGTTTATTATAATGAAATGAATCAGAAAAGTAAGAGTATCCAGCAGTTACCGGGATTTATCTTTTTGAGATTTATTTGGATTTATTTTAAAATCCTTGTGCATTTCGAAATAAATTCTATCATCTCTCTCGAATGTGGGTGAAGGCGAAATCCAGAATGAGAATGTAGATCACAATGTGGTAATGAACAAAACTGAGGGTGCCTCGAAATCTTGATACAAGAAATAAATCCCAGTATCCCCTCATTAATGCTGCTAAGAATAATTTTGACAACTTAAAACAAACGTTTGACAAATTAGAAAATGATCTAAAAAGAAAATACGATGAACAAAACGCTAAAATTGGCACTATGATTTCTCTCATATCAGTTCAATTACAAAACCAAAACGAAGGTTTAAAAACTGTATATTCAAGCATGAAGGAAATAACACCAATCGTTACACTGACACTTGGAATATGTCAGAGAGTTCTATCAAAAGAAACAATGTGTTCAAATGATAAGGAAAATGAAATGACCAAAGCAACTATAAATCAATTGCAAATAAGTGCAGATTATTTAAATAACATGAATAAGTTCATGACACAAAAGCAAGCCGAATTTATGAACAGCTTCGACACGAACATTCAGCTGATACAAACTGTATATCACTTATTTAGTTGTTCACGATGATCTCTTTCAAACATTTTTATTTTCATATTTAAGATTATATTCTGAATGAGGATATACAGCAGCTGTTGCATCGTTTATTTCAATATGAATTAATCTCGGTCGTTTACCTTATGGAGATCCGATACCTGGAGGAAATTATGCTCTACTTATTAGAATTGAAAACAATCTTGTTGGAATTTTAGTTGTAATAGTTTTAACTCTCACGATATGCCCTGTTTATGCTATTGATTTATTAAAAGAAAATATTCAAAGTATACAAACTATATTTCTCTTCGATAAAAGTTTGTTTTGTTTGTTTTTTCTTAGAAAGTCTTGAATATTGTAATGAAAATGTTCGATCAATGAATGAGGTTTATGATGAATTATTTCGTAATAAACATTTCTCAATTTGTTTAAATAATCAAAATGAAATCAAATTATTTCTTGATAAACCACGAGCGAAATTTCAACAATTAATTAGTTTTCAACTAATATTTGTTGTAAATGTTTCGATTGAACCGATGTGCTTTTAGTTTAAAAATGATTTTTCATCGAATCGATATGTTTCGAATTTTACATAATATTGATTGTGCTCTCATTCGTTTGAGTCAACGTTGAATAAAAACAAAAAATGAATTAGAATTAATTCAAATTCAAGCAACAGATGATCTCAATCAACATCAACTAACAATTCGTTTGTTATTTTATCATTATTTTCGAAAATTGAATCAAATTAATGAAGAAATCGATTTACATTCTTATTTGTTTATCAGCAATGTATTTTTCATTGACTCAATTAGCAAATGCAGCTTTAGCTTTAGGAGCAATAATTCATCAAGTTTTTGTATTTGAAACAACCAATTTATATCGAGCATGCTAAATTCGAAATCAAATTTTTATTTTTATCTTCAAATCAAACAAAACAAATGATCGTAGTATTTTCTAGCTGTAGTGTTTAAATGACAATAAATCATTGTGATTATAAACTTGTTCATGGTTGTAGATTCTTGTTTTTTGTAATGAAGTTGTTTGGTGTGATAAAAACAAAGTAAATCTTGTTATAACATCAATTATACATCGAATAAATAAAACAAGATTTGAATACATGATCTGTGATACCTTATTACCAAGATCAAATAGTCAATTTTTCTGGTTTACGTCAAGAAAATTGAACGATAAAAACTTTATTTTCTTGGTTTGTTGCCAATTTCAAAGTGATTCATCTATCAATAGAAAACAAACGAAAGTCCATTTATACCGAAAGATGTGTATCGTGAAGAACGATATGATTAGCACTCACTTTACGCTATCTTTAATGTTTCATTTGTTTTCTACACAGAAGATTCAACTGAAACTTCAAACTTCAACTCCTATGAAGTCTCTCGAATATCCATAGAGTCACTGAAGTCAAACAAAATCTTCTTGATACTACGAGAAAAGTTTTCGAATCCATAAAATAAAATCAATCGAAGTCTGTAAAAAACCGTTTAAGTCTCTCTAAAGTCTTCAAGTCCATTGTTTCTCTCTTATCTGACATCTATCGTATTGCGTTTTACAACAAAAATATGTTTGAAAAGAAACGAACAAAGAATTAGAAAGAGATCCACTGTATGTGTGTGTATGTATGTATACAGCTAGAATATTATTTGTTATTTTATTTTCCAAAACAAGAAATCGATTGAAACAAATATATCAAATTCTTTCTTTTTCTTCACACATCTTTTTTCTTTTAATATTCATTTTAGATACTATATCTTTTAAATATATATATTGAATATGCTAAATAAAAGTAGGTTCATATTGTTTTCCTCATTTAAATCTCTGTTTGAATTTAGTATGTATTTTTTTTATCGACGTGAAATACACATACTTCGCTTTCATCAATGAGCTTTGTCAAGCAAATAAAAAAATGTATTCCGATGCTTTATATTTTGCCAGTTTGATGAAGCGATATGTAACAAATCCAATAAGACTATGTGCATTGTGTTCGATCATACTTTTTCTCGTCTCGTTCTCGTTCTCATTGTTATTGTTTTTTTATCATTACAGTAAGACAATCATATTCAATAATTAAAAACTCTTTTTTTTCTTATTTAGCTATAATAATTACACATGGAAGTTCTTTTATTCAGTAAGTTCATTACATGAATGAAAGTTATTTATTTTAATTTCTTGTTTTTTCGTAGATTAAAAACAAAAGAAGAAAAAAATATTCTTATTTTCGTCAGCAATGTTCTTGGTTATTTCGGTCTCATAATTTTGTTTATTTACATACAAGTTGTAAGTTACGAATCAATTGAAAGTATTTTCTATTTATGGTTCTCTTTTTTTTCATAGATTAGAAAAAACTTAGCTAATGACCATATTAACTCTCGTATTATCTTTCTAACTATGGTAAAATTAACAACAAGAACAGTCAATGTCAATCAAATAAATGATAGGTGTTGCATATGCTTCGAAAACTATGTAATGTTTCAAACTGTGCGATATTTACACTGCACTCATTGTTTGTTCAAAACAAAATCGTGTTTTTTTTACATCCCATTGAAAATCTCTTTTTTTTTTAGGTTTTCATATTAATTGTATAAATAAATGGCTTTTTGGTCATCATAATAGTTGTCCGATATGTCGACAAAATATTATCTAAAATTGTTTTGTTTTTCTTATCACAAACGTCGGATGTTATAATTAGCTGATCTATTTTCGCAATTATTAAAAAACATTCATACATTCGCATGCATTGTCGTCATATTGAATTATCGACATCAATTGATTTCTTTGTTTTCTTTCTTATTGGACAAATCTTTCTTGAGAATCATCAATAGTCACAACAAAAGATTAAAGTATGTTTACTCAACTTTTCAATTTGATTATTTTGAAAGAAATCTTTTAAACTTAGGGTTGTTTGAATTTATTTACAAATTTTATTAATAATTTGACATGTGGTACAGCATTCATTCAACTGATTTTTATTCATCGATTTTTCGAATATTTTTATTTTAGATACTGAAAATCGTTTAACATCATTGACAGATATTGCTGATCCTTGATTACTAAACAACAACAATTATTTAAATTCGTCATCTTCACATTCCGAATTGATTCTTTTCTGTGCAGCTGAAGATGGAGACACAGATAGATTTCCTCCCATATTTAACAATCATCTTCTCCAACAAATCGATTTCGTTTCTACCAAGATCAATTAGAAAAATTGTTCAAACTTGGATCGAATCCTGATATTCAAATGTTTGATGGAGATACTTGTCTTCATCTCTCAACTATTAGTGGATGTTTTGCAATGAGTCCATTAGTTAGAATTATTATTCATGAAATGGGAGATTTTGTTATACTTCTGAAATCAGGTTTCGATCGATGGCAACCAATCAAAGCTCAGATTCCAAGTGGTTTTGATTGTGTTCTTGGTGCTATCATTTTTCTTTTCTATTCGAATTCAGTTCGCAGTATGTTACGATTTCAATTGATTTTGTTTAAGATTAATTGTCTTCTAATTGAAGGTACTCTTTGGGTTCTACTAATTACAAGTGGTGCGTTTCTTTATGTAGCTTTAGTCAAAACTATACGAAATTTATTAAAAGAAAATGATTCAACGTAAGATTAATTACTATTGAAATACTTTTTAATAAAACAAAAACGAATTTCTTTTTCTTTAGTCATTCATTTCGACAATTATTTGGTGTATTTAAAGGCCTTTGCTTGACTTATCTAACTGTTATTCACGTTAGATGAACATACATTGTCTTCAGCAATCTTTTCATGTGTATTTTCAATGTTTCTTTTTCTTTTGACAAAATATTGTTATTCATGTGTGTAACTAAGATGTTCAATACGCGTTTGCACCGATGTTATCAAATTTAGTCTTTGGTCTAACAATGTCATAATAAAGTCTTCAAAATTAAAGCTCACATCTGTTGAATACAGAATGTTATCGAAGAAACATTTTTCGCTTTCTATTGCTGTTACATTCATTCGAACCTTTTAAAGAATTGTCAATAGACGACCAATTGGATGACTGGACAATTCGTCACAAATGTGCATATCTCTATTAAAAAATACATCGTAATTAAATTAAGAACATCAATTACTTAACTCTAAAAGATAATTCAATACCAAGAAAATATCTATCCACCTTACAATTCAGAGATCTATTTAGTAAAATCTAAAAATACTTCTAACTCATTTTTTCATTATTTTCGGTATCCACGCTAATCAACACTACTATCTTTTTCCGGAGTGATCAATTGTCCGTGACGAATTGTCTGCGATGAATTGTCATAGTAGCGGTCAAGTGAACACGTATATGACGACCTTTTCATAGATATATAGACGGATATATTTATTGTATAATTGACATGTCTGTCTCATCTGATA
>Ga0209960_1002371_pt1 | contig 19078 bp, 24 predicted proteins | sample ThiBiot_500_plan_2_FD_183947 | JGI IMG/M metagenome (GOLD analysis project Ga0209960, IMG submission 183947) | Wastewater bioreactor microbial communities from Cape Town, South Africa - Thiocy_expt_500_plan (SPAdes) | ecosystem: Engineered > Bioreactor > Thiocyanate-remediating >...
CAACGTGAGCCAAAAGAATCTTACGGACGCGACGAACGAGACCTTTACGACAGACGCGATCGAGATAGACGTACGCATTATTATTATTATTATTATTATTTTTATTTATCTCATGTGTACAAATACTGATTAAGTTATTTTGTTACCGTTTCTGGACTGCACATAATGATCTATTTTTAGGACGTGACGAAGAAAGAAGTCCGATTCGTAAACGCGGTAGATACGATGAGGGGCCTGAGAACTTGAGAGGTTCATCTGGATCCGATGACAAAAAGTACCCGATCCATCTTCGAAGGTTGCTTTCAGTAAATACTAATATATATGCATATTATCAGGCGAGCACCGTATGGATCAAAGACACCGTTATTGTTCGAAGGTACTATGAAGAGCTACAAACAATTCTTCGAAATTCTCGGCGAGCACTTGCCGCAACACGAGGCCCAAAAGCGCTACGAAGAGTACAAAAAAGAGTTTAACAAACGAAACTCCAGGACGTTCTTCAACGAACATTGTAAAGAGGAATGGTTCAAAGAACGGTATCACCCTGATTGTATGAATAGGCGCCGTGAGACTAAAATTGAGCGCGCAAAAATCGAGTCTGCCTTATTCACGGAAGAATTGGACAAAGGAACATTGAAATACAACTTGACGGCCGATGATTATCCTCACTTACTCATGAAGACGAGCGGTACGTCGACAATGTACGACATGTAAAATCATAATACTAACGCTACTTTTGGCTTATTAGCCGATGAAAGTACGCTAGGTCACACGACGCATCATCCCGAAGACGAAGAAGAAGCGTCCATAGGCGACGGGTCGATGGAAGTACGCGATGAAGGTCCTGAAGAGACCGCGGGTGAAGAACACTCTGCGAGTAATAATAAAACTGAGGATCCTAATGGCGAGACCGAGAAATCAAAAGATAGTGGCAGACAGATTAATCTTCGAACAACGAGCTCGCGGCCCTTGGATTCGAGAATAGATTCGAGTTTGGACACTTATGCCTCGCAGAGTACTGCTGAATCGAACACGAATAAACCAACCGAGAATAAGGACAAATTGTAAGTTACTTGGTTTGTGTTTTCAGTGAAAATGGTTAGCCTAACATTCCCAAATCAGGATTCATTTCTTCCCCCCGCGCGATCCGCACACGTTGTTCATTAAAACAATCCCGCCCAGTTGCTCTCGTGAAGAACTTTTAGCAGTAATTAGCAAGGTTGAAGGCGGTGAATTACGTAGACTTATCATCGGTCAACCCAATCCGTACAAATATTTTCACCGCGTTGGCTGGATTACGTACACGAGCGATGAGGCCTGCGAATACGCGTTGAAGAATTTAAATAACTATAAGGTAAGTACATGGTAATCTGTTTGAAGTTTGTTGGTATTAACTAGGATGTAGTTCCCTGACTTTTCGCTCATGTTGACAACGCACATCCATCGTGGCGGGGAGCAAGTGCGCGTCACTCCTGCCATCTCTAGTGACTCAGAGCGATTGGCACGTGACTTGAAACAACTTAGACAGTTGGCAGTTCAATTAGACAAAGAGAAGGGTATCGCTGAAAACGCGCTTGTACGACGCGACGAACAAGACGCGGACAAGGACTTGGCAGTAAGTACTTTTAGACTTCTCTTCTAATGCCAGATAGTAACGCGCGGTTGTAGTTGCATCAAAAAGTTGATCGTTACAACATGTACATAAGACGTGTGCACGTATACTGTTATTACTGCAGCGAAGAATTCTTCGACCCTGAGGACCTATTCTTCCGTTGCGGTGAATTGCATTTGCGTGGCACTGACAAGAATCACGGCGATCAAGACCCGACAGGGTGGTACGACAATGTGGACAGTAAATTTAGACAAAGACTGGAGACACCCGATGATCCGAGCACGTACTGCGGTCAAAAGCTGATTGAAAAATTCAAAGAAGACTACGCAACTGAGCGCACGGTGAAGGTCGAAGAGGGCAAGTATCGCTGCGCATTGTGCGACAAGTTGTTCAAGGGCCCTGAATTCGTTAAAAAACACATTATTGCGCCGGTGAAATCCGATCACGTGCAGATTCCTGAAGAAGTTGCTACGAAGGCTATTGAAGAGCAGTACTACGAAAATTATTTGAGTGATCCAAAGAGAATTTTGCCTAGCAACATTAACTTCACAAAAGAGAACGAAAAACAAGCGATGCGAAACAAAAAACAAAATTTACAGCAACAATTTGACGATGATAGACAACAGAGGTAATAACGGCCATAATTGGCAAAATCTTTAGCTGTCTAATACTTGATATTTTTAGCTACAATCGTCGTGGTGGTCGCGGTGGTCGTGGCCATCAAGGTTTTCGCGGCAGGGGTCGTGGAGGATTTCATCGTGGTTATAGCGCTCCGTACGCAAATGAAGGTCCACAAGACGTATGTACCTCAACTTTTCCTAAAAAGGAAATTATAAGCTACTTTACTAAACCCTGGTTATAAAAGAAACCAATGTACGAGTCGCGAAGAATCATGTCGTACGTTGATTTGGATGCACCTCCCGATGAGAATATTGAACTCGACTATGCCAAGGCGTTGAAACAATTTGCTGAGAAACAGCAAGCAAAATAAATACAACAAAATGATGTTTTGATAACTGGATTATTCATTGCGCGTTAGAATATTGTTTATTTTAATTGATTTTTTTTTTAATATAAATTAAGCGTGCTAACAATTTTCTTCGGATGTGCGCCAATTTGTGGCATAAAATCAAGACAAGTGAATAATTATTTATGACAGTCACAACAAGTAAGTTTACAAAGTGCATCTATACCGTTAACGATACAATATAACATGGAAGTATCCGTGAGCGATAACATTGTCAGCATCTTGAAACGCTTTTTTCGACACGATCCAAACTTTTTCCAAAATAAATCGGAAAATGACCTCATCGATGCAAGTGAGTATACTTTAATTAAAATATAACCAAAATATTTTGATGAGAAATTGCAAGAACTAATCCTTGCACAAGGTATCATGTTTGTGACTCAAGCAATGCTTGGAATGGACCGAAAGCGAAAGAGGCATTATTTAATGAAATTACTCGACATTCCTAGCGTTGCTGAAAAATTATCAAAATGGACTTGTCCTCAGACAGGAGAAGATCAATTAGGAAGCAACATTTTGCACTTAGCGTGCGAATCATATGATAAACAGTTCATATTGTAAGTATTAAAAGACAAAATGAAGTTCAGGATCTTACTGCGAAATAATTTTTAAGATTAGTGATAGAAAAATGCGGCAAGGAATTGATGTCTAGTCGCAACAAAAGCGGTGCATTGCCCGTGTATATGCTACAATTCAACCATCGTTACAAAGACACTTTTGACTTGTTGAAATACTTTTACGAACAAAAAGTGGATTTGACCTCGTTCAAAACTAAAATTATTGATATGTACGACATTCACAGATCTAAGGTTCGCAATCCAACGATACTATCGAAAAAGAGCATTCGAGAGATTATAAGATTTCTTTTCGAGTATCAGCTGGTGATGGCCGATGACGCGAAAAGAATTGAAAGATCGTTCCGAAACGCGAGCAAAATAGGTTATTGGGTCCTGGCAAAAAGAAATGAGAGATATCCCACCCTGAACGGTGAGTTGATCTATATTTATCACATGGCTGTGAAGTCTCAACCGAGGTAAGCCATTTTATTTTTTTATTCAGTGAAATTTACTTTGACACTTTGACACTCAATGGCAAGCGTTGTCACGTGAAATTAAACACAATTATAACATCTACTTATTAGTCCACTTAGTTCGTTCAATGACTTATTATTTGGAATTGTCTAAAATCGATGTCAGAACTAATTCTTCTGTGATTATAGTTGCATAGACAATGAACTTTATCAACACTTGAATCATCATAAGATTATGCGTTACCTCACGTCCTCGCACAAGGACTTGATGATGACCTTGATCCGTACCAGATTCACTGCAGCCGATAAAGAGGATATTATGAAAAATGCAATAACACACCTTATTTGGTATGAAGAAGATTACAACGCCCGTAATAGCAAAATCTTTGAAGAGTTGTCGAATTTACCTCATATGCGGAATAATGCCGGAATAATTGAACAGTTGAGCTCTGCAGATCCCCGGCTGACCTTCTTAATTGCCAACGTGAAATTTCATAAGTTGAATCTGCCAGATGAATATTTGCAGCCATTAAAACCGCATCTCGAATGTAAGTGGGATAAGTTTACCTTTTATGGTAAGACCGATCGGGGACTGACTGGCGTACTTATTAGCATGGATATATGGCCCTATTTGTTCTGAAAACAATCAAGGTATATATTACTATATATTGCAATAAACTAAATTAAAGTAATGATCTGTTAGTCGATATCAACTACGGTTTTGAAATCGAAAACCTGCCGTCGGATCTACTCGCGATCATACTCGGATTTGTTCCGTACAAATCAATCAAGTGCTTCTCGATCACGTGCAAGAAATTTCGCGAATTCGTTGACAAGAATTGGTTGGTTTGGCAGATGTTGACCCAAAAATATTTTCCGCTTGACAATACGCCATTGCAAGCTATTACCAACGAGACTTCATTTATTACCAAGTACAAGTACGTATTTATCATAATATTGCAATAAATGTTAAAATCAAATTTTTGCAGATCCAAGTTTAAAGTTCAACCGATCAGCAGCTTTCGGAAGTACAATAGTCGAGGCTTTACGTCACTTGAAGTCCATAAAGAAACTCTTGTATGGAGTTCTACAAAAGAAGTCGGAATAATTGATCTAGAGACTAATTCCGCAGCTTCTGCCACAGTTGACGGCAAGAATTGTTCCGTGCGAACTTGGAATGACATTGTGTTTGTCAGATCTGATGAAAAACTTGATTTATATTCGAAAACTAACTTAGTAAAACCAAAAAATTTAAGTTAATATCAATATTGACCTCTAAAATTTAGCACCCAATAGGCAGCTGCGAAGACTTTCCGCCAACCTCGATGAACTTTGCCGTCAACGAACAATATTTGTTTAGCAGAGGTAACGAACAACATAAAATTGATAAAATTAAACTCATGTTGTGATTGGCTAACGGCTGTACGTTAAAGATGTTGCCTATGATTGGAAGCAAGGCAAAGTCGTATCAAACTATCGATCGTGCAAATTGGAGACTTGTTTAATACGCAACAACATTTGTTATGGCGTATCAAGAAGTAAAGTACACGTAATAGATCCGCGAACCAAATCCGGCGTAGTGACTGAGCGAGTTATCGACTTTGCTGCCTCAACCTACGAAGTTGCGTTCAATGTATACGACGAGCAAATATACCTCGCTCACGAATTCGTGGAATTATTGGACATAAGACTAATGAATAAAAGCAGAAAGTCTTCAATGAGATTGGTAAGCAGATCTGAACCGAAGCTATTTTTAATATTAACCGTGTAATCATTTTAGAGCAACAACAAAGTTATCGATCTTGTGGGGATGAATGTTTGGTCCCAGAATGTAACTTGGGACTTGACAGATCTGGCTTGGACACGTGTACCTAGGACACCGGAACTGGAAACACGATTGGCGGTGTGTAATGGCAAGCAAGTGATTTATTCCGAAGGCTACGACCTCCGCTCTCGCTCTTTGAGTGGTAGTCAGTACTTTCCACACGCTGATTTCAGGGCATAGCACGCTAGAAATAAAAAAAATTCAAAATTTAAATTTTGACAAAATAATTTATTGGCACATCATTTCTTCATTTCATTGGTGTTATTTCCCCTCTCCTCAATCTCGTCAAGTTTTCCCTCTAACAAATTAGTTACACTGCCGGATCGCTGTAAACTGGGCTTGTTGGCCAATAGCACGGAGAAACTGGACGATTTAACGAGCTGTGGTTTGTTGTCTTTGTCCGTCACAACTTGTGTATCCTCATTAACGTCATTATTGCGCATATACGTAATGTGTTCAATCGTGTTTTTGATGATTAATCGCACGACCGTCACTTGCTTTGTTTGTCCTTGACGATAGGCACGACCAATTGCCTGAGATTCCACTGCTTGTGCCTCTTTCTTTGTGCCACTCACAGGGTCTACCATCCACAGTCAGCGAGACGAATGCACTGGGCAAAGATTGGACAGACTTACCTAACAACACCACGTGACTGGCCTCCATCAAGTTAGTGCCCGACGCAGCACTTGCCAGCGACAAAATGATCACGCGCACGTCTGTGTCTTTCTTGAAGTTTGTGATGGCTTTAGTCTTGCGCCACACATTGCTGTACCAACATGTTAATACCGCGACGACATCATCGGACATGGACAGCGTACCCTTCGACAAACACGTGCTCCACACCATTCTCGTTGAGCAATTGCGACACGTTCTTCAAAACCTGCGGGAACTGTTCTGTGGTGATTAGAACAGGACATTTAACTGATTGGTTTGACTTACAGATGAAAAGATAATGGCGCGGTTTTCTGGATTTTTCAGCAGCTTCTTCATGAATACTACCACATTCGCCATCTTTGAGCCGTGATTTTCAATCATGTCCAAATGTTCCTCTTTACTCTTCTTCTCGGAGTCCTTCTTGATGGTCTTCAGCACTTCTTTCTTTCGCTTTTCGTAGGTGGGCTGCGCAGTGATCGTAAGGCACAGTTCTTGCAAGTAACGAAACAAAATACATACGTAGTCTTTGATTGCTGCAATCATCGTCTCGTAGCGCACAATCTTATCATTAGTTTTTGAAATTTCCTTATTGAGAATGTTAATCTCCTTTTCGTAGAACGCGGCCTTGACGGGATTGGTCAATAATGCGTCTTTGCGATCAAGTGTTCGTTGTTTCAAAGTTCGTTCGAGCTCAGTTTTGTTCTCCGTTTGCCGATCGGCATCGTGCTGTCTCGTGTTAGAAAATATGAATGCAAAAAATCGCACAAAAAAAACGAACTTACCCTCTTCATGTTGACCATATTCATTGCATAGTGTGACAACGACACGGTCTGATCGAACGAACAAAACTGACGACGAAGGTCTAGAGTGAATTTAAAGCTTTTAGTTACGATACTAATGTTCCAAACAAAATAAAAATAAAAACAGCTCTAGCTTACACTCTTCATCAACCGGGTCCATGCCTTCGTATATTATCTTCTCGAGGTCGTTGAATTCAACGAGCACCAACTCTTCGACGCAATCGGGAATTTCATACTCGCCTTTGACGCTCTCTTTTGTATGTCTCCAATATAAATTGCGCAATACAACATCGATTAGCGCGCTGCAATAGCGGGATTAGATCACTGCGTGCTGAAATACGGTACGTACGCTTCACTTGTATAATGCTGTGCATTGTACTGGAATGGATTTTCCAAGATGATTTCAAGCAACGAGTTCATAGTATGACTGAGAAATTATTAATTATGCGCGAGGTTGAGCGGCTACTTACTGATTTGGGAACGGCGTGCCAGTGACGTACCACAAGTTTTTGTAGAATAACATTGTGTAGCTCGCTTAAAACTCCGTTAGAAACGAAGGTCATGAAACGCCTTCAATTTTGTGCCTACCCTTGTAGAACTCTTGATTGATGTACTCGTGAGCCTCGTCCATGACTATTCTGTGCCAATTGAAGTGTTCCAACAGCGGGCAATTCTTTTGCATTGGGTCTTTGGCATTGTGTACAGCCTGCACGCAAATATTAGTGAAATATCTGGAGATGGTATTGTGCACACGAAACATACCTTGAGTTGGCTTCTAACCCAAATAGGCCGCTCGATTGACTCAGCACGCTTCTTGATGTATTTACTCTTTGCAGTACCCGTGAAGAAGTAGTTTGGATTTTGCATCAACTGATAGGTGAATACGATCACATCGTAATTGACAAAGTCATCGTATGTGTAAGACTTGAGCTGATTGATCGTCGAACAAAGAGCTACTTTCAAGTCCGTGACCTTTTCAATCTCTTGTTGCCATTGCTTGGCAAGATGGTTCGGGCACAGCACTGTCACACGTTAGCTCGTCACTTGCGCACCAATATTGACGTTCCTCGTACCTAGTGTCGCACGCGAATTGAACGGCCCGTTCGGCTCAACTTCGTCAAGATCACCATCGGATGGATTGGCCAAAATGAGCCCAATAACTGAATGCCGTTAGTGCACATCTTACCTCGTGACCCCCCACTCAGAAATTATTATCTCACCCTCCATTGTCTTGCCGAGACCCATTTCATCAGCGAGAATACCTCCGCGAGGTGTAAGTTGTGACACATACTGTAGCACGTTCTCAGGCAGAACGAACTCCCTTGTGAAATAATTCTGCTGGTCCGAGTACAACATGACGTCAGTGCGTGCCTGTCTCCAAGGTATGGCGCGACAGAACGAAATTCCGCTCTTCAACATGTCGGTTTCAATGCCCTTCATCCACGAGATTGCGTCGAGTTGATATTTGTACAATTTGATGTCTTTGAATCCTTCGGGTTGTTTTTCCGCCGTGAGTGATTTCTGCAAAGATTAGCTGAGATTTCCTAGCGCACTTTATGCTTACCTTGGGAATGTACGGATCTTTAGACTCGAGCAGCTCGTGCACTGACGATTGGAACGAGTTTTGTATCGTAGTTTTAATGAATTCCTCGCCAGGAATGCGTTTGTTTGATCGAACCAAGGTCTCAAAGCTGTGCGTTACTGTTTGGTGAGCAATGGCAGGGCTTGTTGGAGTGACTCACAAAGCACTTACCGGCGCACGTTAATGTCAAACTCGACTTTCCAAAGACGCAGAGCTTTGCTTGGGTGCCAAAAATTGTACTTTTCTTCCTTGGCTTGATCTGCAGTAGTTTGCGTTATTCTCACACGCCAGAGCTTGTCGTCTTTCAGATCAGCCAATGTTGGTAAATCTATCATCATGCCGAACCCTTTTGGTTCCATTCGCGCAAAGGCTACAACGTCGTCATCTTTGTCCAGCAACTATAATAGGAGGTCAGTTAAGAACTTTATGAGCAGCGCATAGCATTCAATCTCCGCCAAATACTGCCCCTCTCTTACCTGATACACCTGGTGCCACCCGTACGACTGAAAGCCGCCCGGATTTACACTGATCATAACTGGCGTGCCTGTATGTTTTTCCATGTACGCATCTCGTTTAGCAATCAACTCCACCTCCTGTGGCGATTCCAGCCTTACGTACGGAGAATACACTATAAAATTACATATTTTGAAACAGATCAAGAGCAATACGAAGAGCAATAAAAATTGAATAAAAAAGCAGATTCAATTTTTGAATTTTTCTTTTACAGAACTTACCGCCGTTGTTTGGTCCATCGGCAAGTAAATGTTCCACAAACAGCATATCCGTTGCCGTATGCCACCCTAAAGCATCATCTCGGGTGAGCTGTCCCCAACGGTTATTTACGAATCTGCACTTCCATAAATCATGACGACGTAAAAAAGTGAATACTTGGAATAAAATCTCGTCGGGTAAGATATTTCCCCATAAATCATCGGGATCTGGGGCAAAGATCTGAGTAGCGCCTCTTGTGGGCTTGGGCTTTGTTGGTGTTTCTTCTTTATTTTCCTCGATGACTGATTTTGATTTGGTTGATCCGCGAGTTAGTTTTGGTTTAACTGTCCCTTTAGCGGTGGGTTGGTCTTCGATCTGTTCAATATCGTCTTTCTTTGCTTTGCTCGCGGCCTTTTTAGCAAGTCTGGGTTTTTTTGCTACAGGTTGTTCTTCGGGCTCGCTCTCTTTAGTAACTCTCTTTCGCTTGGGAGGCATGTTGGTGCTTAAACAGATATTTCGGAGAAAAGAAAAAAAAAAATGCAAACTTGAATTTATCTTGGTATTGAGCGGTTTATTACGGTCAGCACTTTAACAACATGTTGACTCCTTATAGTTTTGTTATTTTGTTTTTTTTTGGGAGCAGAAACCCTTTTAAAAGGGGTGAGGGTAAAAGTACGACAACAATGCCGCTACAAAATCGTATTAACGCGAAAATGAAGTTTATTGTAGTAAACCATTCTCGTATTTGCTCTTTTGTTGCAATTTTCTGTTGAATTCAATCTGTTGCATATATTTTGACACCGCGATCCAGTGCGAGGTCTGTAATTTCTTCACAGTTTTGCCGTTCGTGTCGGACGGTCGTGCATTGACTTTCAACATACTGATCAACCATGCTACAGCCCTCGAGACTACAGTAAGCTTTTTGCGGGCAATTTTGTACCGTCGAAAGAGGTCTCCTTCTGCACCGAATTTTTCATCTAAATGTCCTATCAATTTGAACATAGCCCCGTCAATAAGCTTCTCTAAGCTGTACAGTGTAATCTTGACGTCTATTTTCTCCAATAAGTGTCGTTTTTTCACCCACGAGGTCACTTCTTCTTGTAACTTCTGTTTTAACCCGGAAATATCCACCCCAAACACCTTCTCGGATAGTTTTTGCGCTAATTCTGAATCTATTTTATCCTTTTGGAGAATTAGATCGGATTCGATAGTTGTGTTCTGGAGGAACATGTTGCGAATTTTTTGAGCCAAGTTGTCATCTTTAGTCTCGGAAACTACACGTTCCACTACTTGCGCTTTGGTTTCTTTAAAATCTGACATTGCATTTTGATATACAGGCCAGGGAATTAATGAAGCTACTGCTGTGAGTGCAGCTGCGGGTGTCATGTCGAAACAAGTGTGAGTACCAGCTGTCTATTAGGAGTGTTTAAAAATGAGAAGATAATTATAATACGACTTACAGCTAATGAAACTGCATAGTCACTCGTGGTAACGCCTTCAATGCACTCGGTGCACACCAGAACAGGCAACACTTGCATGTGATAAATAATGAAATCTTTCAACTCAGATGGTCCATTGCCACTTCCATAAGCAACAATTACTATCGCGTCCGAATCATTTTTTAGCGCATTTAGAGCGGTGAAACTGAATCCAGGGTATAAATGAAATATGTTCACTTTTTCGCTCAGTAGGCGCAAGTGGTTGAGGTTATTTTCGGACATGCTTAAAATGTCTTCATTGATATCCTCAATCTGAGAGTCCTCCCAGACAAGCGTACCGTACTTTTCCAATTTGACTGGGTCTAATTTTCTGTTGAAAGTCCGAAATGCATTGAAGTTGTTTGCGTGGACTTTGCGGATTTTCGCAGGATGCAGCAGCTTGCCGTTGAACCAGACCCATACCATGCCAATCATTGGAAAGCCATTGTGACCTTGTTGGTAAATTATGTTTATCGCGCCTATTAAATTAGATACGGCATCGCTGTCTGGGTTGTCCCAGTGGAACATTGACGCCGTAAAAATGACAGGCACTGGATCTCGGGGCAAAGCAAAATGCATCGCTGTTTGTTATCTTATAAGATTTTTCTTTGGTATACAAAACTTTTAAAAGGTCTCACCGGCAGTAGTGTACATAAGCGTGTCGGATCCGTGAATGACGACTATTCCCCGATAATGTGGACGTCGCTCATTAATAATCATTGCTAGATTGTTCCACTTTTGAGGCACCATTTTTGACGAGTCAATACCCTCAGGAAAGACCTCTTCCCAAACAAGTTTGTTCAGATCGAACTCCTTAAAAATCTTGGTTACACTGCACAATTCAATAAAGTTTAAATAGCACATCGCATGAAACATACTAAGGTGGCTAGCATTATTTGTCGGTCCGTTAATCGTTGACCAGCTTTGGCCAGTGATTTTGCCTCTGCAATTTCGCTTTCAAATTGCTTCTTGAAAACTGCAGAATGCTGGCCGCTGGCAAGTTGATTGTTTTCGTCGCGGATGCTTGTAAGAGTACCTCCAGTGTGCAAGATTAAAACCTAAATTAAGTTAGAATTCTGAGCAGATCTAGTAAAAATTTTATCTTACAGGAAGCTCCGCTCCTTTCAAAGACTTTTGTATTAAGCTCGCTTGTTCTTCTAATTTATTTCGAATGATTTGAATAGTGTTTTCTACCTCAGCTGAGTCGCTAACAATATTTGCGCGAATTTCGCCTTTGTGAATCTCATTTATGGATGCAGCCAGGATATCAATTTCGCAGCGAAACTTTGATTCATCTATAGTTTTTTCGGAAAGAAATAATAACAGTAATTTATCTTCATAAGAAAAGAGGGTATGAATCAGATCGAACGGATGTGTTTGTGCGAGACGCAAATTATCGATTCGTGCGTACAACAGCTGATATAAAGCAGACGCGCCATTTTCGATCGACAATTTAAGCAATGTTCTTTGCATTTGTTGATTTTAGCAAAAGAAAATTGTTGTCGAGCCAATTTTAGATAAAAGTATCGCGATGTTGTACGTACACAGATTGCGATTAGGCGAAAAATCCTAATTTATTGACTCCCAGAATACCCATTTTACGTTCTTTGTGCAATACTTCATCCATCATTTGCAATAATGAAGTTCCGACAAAATGCGCGGCCTAAACGATAAGTTATGATAATCTATCGTTTTAATCATTGTATTGTATTCGTACCTTTAATATATCTATAAACGAGGTTGAGTCAATAGCACCATTACCCATTTGAATTGCACAAGAATGCCCCTACAAAAATTATTTTGTTAAGGGAAGAACGATATCGACAATCATAGCGATTTATCGATCATACCTTCTTATTAATACCAACAATCAAGCGACATCCAGGACAAAACTCTTCTTCCAATGTCGCATCCACGATATGTTTGTGGCCGATCTGACATTAATTAGGACCATTGTCGGTATATCTGCAGTAAGTACCTTAGTCAAAGTAACAGTGATGGGTATTTCTTCGACGTCAAGCTCGATGCAGTCCTCTGGATCGTCGCTTACTTCCAACTCGACTTGACCAGTACGAACATTCTCTTTCACTTTAACATTCGGGATTCTGAGGGTCGTGATTAAATATTCTGCTGTAATTAAATAGATTCTTACTTTGTGCTATAGAGCGCAGCACGAGCAGCTAACGCAATGGCATCCACTAAATTTCCTCCAGAGTCCAAGACCTACAAAAACACCTTATAAAGATGTCGCAACTATACTTATGTAAAATGCATACGAGAGCGTCTACATATATAATCCAGACTTGTTTTCCCGGTACCAAACACAATTTGTCGGATTTGAACGCAGACGATGACTGAAGTAATCGCTCGATAATATTGCTCAGCTCTAAATTGAGCTCTTCTCCTCCACGACCTTCAAATTCAGGTGAAGCACTCGGCGCACTATCAACGATAAGTGATCCGTTTTTTCCGTACAATATTTTGCTCTACTCCAGTTCGTAGGAATATTTTCGAAATAATATCATATAAGTATGAATATAAAAGATAACATACCATTCCACTGAAACATGCACGCGTCCTTGGTTAGGGAATTGTGGATCAGGATCGCCTAATTCAGCTTTAACGCCAACTAGCACATCAGTAGTGTCCAAAATTAATCTGTCGTTATATTAGTAACACGTATTACGATTTGAAAGCTTCGTAAAGCACCTGCAAGATCCGTTCGTTTGAGCTAACAAGCCAGTTTCAAAGCTAAATGGTCTAAAATCCAAACACTCTCTACCGTCTGTACGAATATCTTGTGCAATTCCGTCCACGACGTATCTGAAAAAGAAAAAAAAAAAAAAATTACTCGATCAGGTTGCTGATCTAGCAGTTGGGAATTAATTGTAAAAAGCACTAAAAATAATATCTATTATTAAATACAACAAAATTGCTTTTAATATTGAAGAAGCTTGGCAGAAAGCCATGAAAAAAACACAAGTAATTTTTTTATTTTTTTATTACGGCCTTCTTAATACTAATTCGCTATGATACATCATTATTATTATTATTTTAATTATTTTAGTACTTGCTTGATTTCCGAGGAAGATAGTTTTACGATCTTTGTTGACATTTGTTATTTAAACTAAATAATACACAATGCGTTGTTAAAATATACGCTAACAAGCTTGTATGCTTGTTTACGAATTTTGATAACACGAAAAGAAAAACAACCCAACCAAATTTTCGGCTTGGATCGTGATTGAAAATTTGGCAAACATTGTTTATTACACTAACTTAAAAAGAAACTTGTATTGCTATAATCGTGCAGCAGAGGGTTGAAACCTGACTTGGTAGTCAATGCATCAAGTTTCAATGCATGCTTGCGCATAAATTCCTCGTTCGTTTCGATGCTACAAGACGTTTGCATTACAAATCGAAATAAATTTGACAAATCTAAAAAATTTGTAGGAAAATAAATGTCACAGCCGTATTTTGGCGAGCTTTTCAAGCTGTAATATTCAATCGACTTTCCATTGTGTGTTCTGTGTATTACTGGCTTATTCTTATGTTTTTGTGGTTCATTTTCGGTGTTTGGAAAGTGTTCGAAATCCACGAAGAGCAGATGAGGTCTCGCGAATCGATCTTTTATCATTTTTAGCAGTTGGATTGATCCAGACGGCACCCATGCAGACTTGTAATGCTTATTATCGCAGATTGACAAATATTCTTTGATAATCGGGTCTGTAACCTCTTCATCGATCATCTCGATAGTTGCTTCGTAGCGCCGATCCCGAGCACTAATTAGTCGAGGTGATTCAACATCACGAACTCTCACTTGTCTAAATACTCCTCCTTTTTTTATCACGTAGTCATGCGTTAAATTATCTAACAACTGTTTTACATTAGTAACAACAATTGCATGCAAAATCTAATCTTATATGTACCTCCAGGCCAATCACAAAACATTCTTCTTGTATTCGATTTTTCCATACCAATCCGTCTATATTATGCACGCTGATTTTGTCATCAAATTTTCCTTCAAATCGCTTTTGTAGATAAGCTGCGAACTTAGGACTGATTTCTACGCAGTTGTACGACGTTCGTTCGTAAAGTTGAGGATGATACCTCTTCAAATAGGACATTGTGTGATAAGCACAACCTCCACGGCCGGATCCAAACTCGTAAATAATTAAGGGTTGCGTACTACGTAAATCCGTTTAATATCTGACATTCATTGGGGGTATCGCAATGCTTACGTTGAGTTGTTTGACATTTGTACAAATTTCTTTGCGATGTAATTCGCGATAGAGTGAATGTAGAAACTACCAAAAAACTCGCTGGGAGTACGCCAACCAGATCCAGCATTTTGTTCTCTGGAATACAAATTTAAGTGCAACATTCTCAATTATAATCAAGCCGTTGTATCATATTACCATTTTGTTCCAGTTTTTTTTTTTGTGATTAATTTTGAATAAAATCAACATTTTATCTATATACCTGAACCATTTGCTAACTCCTTGAATATATTCCTCTCTACCTTGTAGAGCTGGAACATTTGAGAAATCGAATTTTTTGTTGGCTGTATTGCGGATAATATCAGCGCTCCGCATAAAATATCCTATTTCAGGGTTATATAATGAATCTCGAATCCACTCGCGCATCAATTGGTGCTCTTTCTTCGTAGCATTATTAATTACAGCGTTGGAGCACGCTCTAACAAACTGGTTCGAAGATCGAGAATGACGGACGAAAGCAGCTGAGATCACCAGTCTCGGGGTAAACATCAGTACAGTTGTTTTAATACATAAATATACATTTGTAAAAGATGTGTTTGCAATCCCAAATTTGTCCGTTTTGTAGGTAAACGGCGATGTTCGTTTTTTTATTCACAATTCAAACCCGGTGACATCGCAGTGTATTTAATAGAGCGCACCTAGCCACCACAAAGTTACGGTATTCTTGTACATATAAATTGGAAATACTTGCAGCTATTGTGGAAAATGAACAACACCAAACTGGAGTTGACGATTAAAAATACAGATCAACGGTGTAAATTAACTGACTTAGATCTAAATGTAAATATTACTGGGTTTTTAAGCAAGACGTCTGTTACAATGACGTTCTTGAACGAAACCGACTTGGATTCGGAAGGCGAGGTAACCTTTAATGCATTATCAATTCTTATTTTGCTTGTATTAACTCGCTGTTAAAAATTTGCAGCTCGTGTTTCCTATGCCAGAAGGTGGGCGAAAATTCTTTTTTCAAATAATTAATTTGGTCTTGAATTAAAATTTGGGGCAGGAGCTGCTATTAGTGGGTACGCAGTAGACATAAATGGAGATCTTGTAGATGGTGTAGTTGTTGAGGTAAGTCAATCTTTCGAACGAATCATTTTAGAACTTACGATTACTTTTTAGAAAGAAAAAGCTCGGATCACTTTCGAAGCTGAGGCGAGAAGTGTAGAAAAACCTTCCGCTTCAATTGTGGAGCACGTCGTAGGAAACATCTTTCGCACAAGAAGTTCGTTTATCCCATTAAATTAATCAGATCTAACGTTGTGCTTGTAGTTACCCCATTGCCCAAAAAAGCGACGAGGATCATTCGTGTATCATACGTTGAAGAACTCGCTACGAGTTCTAAATCTCAACAAAATCGCGACGCGAACAAAAGTCAAAGAGATGTACAGTGGAAATTATCGCTGGACAACGTCGGACCTTTAAATACACTAACTATGATTGCTATTATCGCCTGTGGCGGTGCTCCTCGCGCCAGATGGGACGGCAACATCGTCGGCACTATAAAACCATTACCCGACGTTATTGGCCCAGTAGCTTGGCGGTTCAAAGCTGAACATTGTACCATCAAACAGTACGTGTAGATGTCGTTTGAATTTCTGCAATCTTAATTGTCTCGTTTAGAGGATTTGAAATAGAAGTGCCCACTGTTGCCTCGCAGATTGTAGAAGTTGATGAAGACAAACAACAGTATTTCGTTTTGAACGATGATTTTTCTTCGCGTAAGGGTCTAATATTGCTCCATATTAGACTTATTCGCTAATTCCTTGCACAGAATTTAATTTCAATGAGTCTTTTGTGCAAGCCGATCGAGTAGCACTATTGTGGGATGCGTCCAAATCACGCGAAGTCCACAATCAAGTCGAGCAGCAGTTCATCAAAACTTACGTGCAAAAAGTAAGACAAGCGGATAAATGGGGGACTATTTCACTTACACTCTTCAATAGCTGTCGAATATTGTCATCGACTTAATCGTGTTCCGCGATACACCCGAAGACATGGTTACATTTAAACTTGTCAACGGCGATGCTTCACCACTGATCGAGTATCTCAATAAGGTATGCGTACATTGCGTGTTATAGTGTCTAAAGGTTCGTCAGATCCCGTACATCGGAGGCAGCAACTTGGGTCAATTGTCAGTGACAAAAACAGTACCGGTGCAAATTAAGGACGGCGAAGAGATTGTCATTCGAGACACGTACAATTATTACTTGATGTTCACAGACGGGTTGCACAACTTGTCCTTAAACTCCACCCCTGAAAAACTCGAGGCACCCGCTTATATTTTCTCGTCTTCAGTACTCTCCGACGGAACATTGCTCAAAGTCTGGGGTACGTAGCACGGTCGACCTTAAAACACCTCTAATACTTGGCATTAGCACGAAAGAGCGGCGGTGAGTATTTTGATTTGAACTCAACCACCGCGAGCGCGTCCGAAATTGTTTCCAAATTAGGCAATTCAAAGTTCCAGTACTTGTTTGCCGAAATAGATGGTGCTGTGGTGAGCGAGATCTATCCATCCCTGCCAAGTCCTGTGCAAGGCAAACAATTCACTATTGCTGGCAAGATCAATGGTCAGAACACTGCCACTATCGCTTTGGTACGTCAGGGGTTGACTTTAAACACATTATTAACGTGAAATTTGACTTAGAACTACGGTTATGGCACGCGCGTCACTCGAAGAATGAAATTCCAAATCAACCCTGCACTTGCATTGAAAAATAACCTTGCCGCCAGATACTGGGCACAGAAGAAAATTGATGAGTTACAATTATTCCCCGAAGTCGCTGGAAACGATGCCGCGATATTGAGTGTAAGTAGTACCGTGATACACTTTAAAACATATTCCAGTAATAACGTGCATTCAGATTGGCCAAAAATACAACATTGTAACGCCAAACTCATCGTTAATTGTTCTCGAAAGCCTAGATCAATATGTAAAATGTAAGTATTGTCAACGATTGATGAACTCGTATATTTAGCTACGACAGACGAAATTGAGCCGCCCAAGACACTACCCGAAGTGCGCAAGAACTACTTGGAAATTATGAAGAACAGAAAGCAACAACAGCTAGAACGGGACAACGAGAAAATCTTATCGGTCGTGGGATTCTGGCAACGTAGAGTAGCGTGGTGGAATGAAGACGTCACAGCGCCCGAGTACAGCGAGGCCCAGATCCAGCACCACTTTCAGTTTGGATTTTTCAAGCCTGACGTGCATCAAGTGGCGCCGAAAGATGTGATCGACCTCAAACAAATGGACTTGACTGACATCTTGCAGCAAACGATTATCGAAGAGGAACAATTAAAATTGGCGAAAGAAGAAATGATAATTACCGCACGACACGAGGAAATTAAACTGCTTGAAAATGATATCCGCGAACTCAAGGAAGCGTTTCGAGATCTTACCGAACTCACCTTGGAACAAGGGTGTATGATTGACACCATTGAAGACAACGTCCAAGCGGCCTCGAGGGACTTGTCCAAAGGAAGCAGTGAGTTTACGAAATTAGATCTCTTCGGCAACCTCATTTCCAAACAAGAAGAATCATACGCCGACGACTCCTTTGCGGTTGATGCTAATGAACCTTTTGCTGTCGCTTCTTTACTAGACCAGGAGCCACATCCGGAAGAAGAATTGTATGAGCACAATGAAGACGAGGGGTTTGGTTTGTTCGCCGGTGAAGATGGCGACTATGGAGGTGGGGGCCCTGACATTTCTCACGTTAGCATCAGTCCGTCCCTGTTTGAAGAACCTTGTGAACCCTCACCAGTACCTTCTACTGATTACTTTGATTCAGAATTTACACGTGAGTACTCTTAAATTAAGTTATTTGGTTGTGTTTTAACTACTATAATTAGGCGAGTCGGTTTCATTTGCAGACGAATCGATGGATGAGTTCGAAGGATTTACTTATCAGCCTGAACAGCCGAAGCAAGAAAAAGAAGCAGAGAGAAAAAAGCCTAAACAACAGGAAGAAAAAGAAGCAGATAGAAAAAAGCCTGAAAAAGCGTCGTTTGCTTCAATTAAGGCCGAAGAATCTTCGTACGTTCGTTAATTGCTTTAATATAATCAAGTT
>Ga0209960_1002373_pt1 | contig 19074 bp, 18 predicted proteins | sample ThiBiot_500_plan_2_FD_183947 | JGI IMG/M metagenome (GOLD analysis project Ga0209960, IMG submission 183947) | Wastewater bioreactor microbial communities from Cape Town, South Africa - Thiocy_expt_500_plan (SPAdes) | ecosystem: Engineered > Bioreactor > Thiocyanate-remediating >...
TTTCACTTTTGTGGATTTTCAGACTTTAACTCTTTATATAATCACGAAATTGAAAGGATTCATTTCAATCAAACAGTTTCCAGTCAATGTTCGTTTTGTTCTACTGAGCGAAAATACTCTTGTATTACAAATTCAACATTGTTCAATATTGCTCATGATCATTCTGTTCTTTTTATTCATAGAACTCATTTGAGTTATTGTTTTCTATACTTAGAAGATAAAGAAGAAAATTATTTCAGACTTTACAATCTTCTGGCACTATGCTCAGTTTAGTATCATCGAAAATCTTCTTCACTGCTTGAAAATATAGTCAGAAAATTAAAATTCTTCGAAATTTCGAAAATCAGGAGAAATCAGTAGGAAATCTTTAAAATCAGCTCCTGAATTCAGGAGAATTTTGATCAGGAGAAAAGTTAAAAAATCAGGAGACTCCTGGCCAAATCAGGAGATTTGGCAAGCCTGGTACTCTTCTTTTATGTCTTTGACAACATTAGTTTCGGGTAACTTTTTGCTGTCTGCCAAATTTGTTCGAAGGCATATGCTCTCGTCCTCTATAGGAGAAGATGAAGAAGTGCTGTTGTCATCGTCATTGCCTTTGACGGATTGGTCCTTTTCGATTGTTGTGCCCTGTGAATGCAGTTGCGACTGATCACAATCATCATTATCACTAAATACCATAAGATCATGATTGGATTGAGAAACGCCGTCATGCTGTTGAATATGATTATCTGTATCGCCTTCCGATACCGTAGAATCAATTGCAACCAATATACCGATTTTATGGATATCCTGTGTGTGTTGGTCTCGACCACTAGCAGTACTGAACGTTTTACTACATATTGAACAAGGTAATGCATTTGCCTTTATGGTAGATTTCTTTTTTTTCTGAGCCTGTTGGATTTTGTTGGGTTTTGAGGCAGCTAAATCATCAGTCGCAGCAGTAATATCAGCTGCATTATTTGTTGATGACATCAATGAGTTCGGAGATTGAGAATCACATCTACAAAAAATATGGATTTAAGTTCATTGATTTAAATTCTTTACCATTTCAGAGAAGCAATACTATCTTTGTAGTGTATAATAATATTCTTTTGAAATAACAAAAAGTAATCACACCATACGAATGAGATTCATCGGTTCTATTCCTATCAATTTGTTCTGTGAAACGTCTAATTTCTCATTTGCTTTCAACATAACCTCAATTCATAATTGCTCAGAAATATTGCAATAACAATAATAAAAATTAATTCGCCTCTATATCTATCAAAAATTCAACAGAGAATATCACAAAAGTAAAAACTTCCACCATTTACTATAAGCAAATGAACAATAAAAATCACTATTTTCCTGTTCCATAGAGTTTTGGAGATAGAGACTTTAATTAATAATATACTTATTTAAAACGTACTTGCTTTTACTTTTGCGATTCTTTTTCTTCAGATCCAGCTCTTCATGCCTAATGGGTGAAGTTGATTTTAAGACATTGTTACTAGCATTTATAGCAGAGTGATCGAATTTCAACTGCATCAGTTTCTGTGGCAGTAATGAAGGATTTGTCGGCGAGTCGCATGAACGGGATTTGGCGGGCTCACACTTTGGACTGGAACTTTTTGCTGACTTGCCCTTTGACTCACGACTACCATATGTTTGATATTTTAATATCTTCTCTGTAGAGTTCGTTTCGACAAATTCTTCCCATTCAATAGTCTCGTTAGCTGTCCTCAACAGCTCTGACTTAGCTTGTTGCGTATGTATGATAATAGTATAATGTCCACCTTGATATCGAAGTTCATTGATCTCTCGGATGAAGTCACTATCTCCACTTATAAGAACCACTGTGGCTGGCGTCTTTTGTTGTATTAAGAATTGTTGTAGATCTTTGAGAATTTGTAAATCCATTGCTTGAGGTCTTTCACTTGCTATACAGTCGGTCTGTACTCGAGCAAGATGCAGGCCAGGAAGATGCTGCTGTGAAGAGCTTTTGATCGTGCGGTAATACGTTTTAAAAGTACCTTCCAGTAACTTTCGATCATCTAGCAGTCGCTTTCGTAGTTTAAGGGCAATGTCGAAAGCTTTTTGTCCATGCGGAATCGCTACGTTTTCAATATCCCAATAAATGTTGACAGGTCCATCTGGTTGGTCTGTGTGGGAAAAGAAATGATGTGTCTAGTTTGAAACAGTTTTGTTGAATCTCTTTTAAGTCTAATCCGCATCTCATTGTTATTGAGGCATTGATTTTTAGCATACTTTCCATTATGAAATGAACTAGACTCACTGTTTTTAGTTGACACAAGAGAATTAACCGTTCACAAACGGTAGCGAATATTGATAGAATCAAGCGTTACTTTCCTACCGTTAAATGTTAATTACCTGGTGGACGCATTGGTATTGGTGACAATATACGAGATCGCTCTGGCGGTTTTGATTCAAATATGCAGACGTATAATCGACTGCCATTCAAAGATGGTACTACTTTTCCTGCAAGACAAACGATTGATATAATTTTCTTATCATGAAAGATGCTTTTGATTTACCATTATACATATCTATAGCTTTAGCTGCCGATTCTTCATTATTGAATGTCATTGTTGCTCCACCACTGAGTTCGGTTTTGGAACCTTTTAGTTTATGCAGATATATACATGGCTTTTTAGTTTCATTATTGATCTGAAAATAATATGAACGAAACTCGACTTCATTTCATGGAATTATCCTTTAAATTACTTTGATCGAACCGACTGTGCTAAACTCATCCCAAAGTTTATCAAATAATAGTTTCTCGGACATGCTCGTTGGTAGATGAGTAATGTATATTATATCTTTAATGAACACTTCTGCATCAGAAGCATCAACAGCTTTACATCTATCAATGGCATTGTTTAAACTATTCGCAATAACGGATTGATCGTGTTTTGACTTTATTCTGAAAAACCGAATACTAATTCGTGCATTAGACAGCTCTGATACTTGTTGCCCTGAAATTTCAATAATAAATATATTTCTTATAAGGCTTTGTATACTCGTCCTAATTTACCGTTGTATTTTTCAATTGCCGCCATTGCTGACTCCTCTTTTTCAAATTTCACGATTGCTGTACCATTTAGTTCAAAGTTATGTTTTCCTTTTTCTGGTGATAACCAAATATCTGGTTGATTGGTTTTTTTATAAATCTCAAAATCGAATCGCACAACATATACGCTTTTTCAAAACGCATTTCTTCACTTACTTTAATGGCACCACAACTGCTAAATATAGTGTTCAGTTTGTCAGACAGACATTTTGGTGCAATATCCGTTGGCAATCCACTAATGAATATTGCATCACCAGAACTCTTTTTTAATTTCAGCGTAGCGGTTGATTTCTTGTTTTTTCGTTTTTGGTCGTCTGAAAGAATCAAGATAAATAACGTTTCCTGCGTATGCTTAACATTATTCATGTCGAATTGAATTGTTGCGTCTAGCAAGACTACTGATTTCACATTGGAATTAACTAACGACGAACCCATCTTAGATCTCTTCTTTTTCTTTGTTAACTTTTAGCATTTGTTTTCATAGTAGCTATAAGTCTCAACGTCACTAATCGTGGCTTAGTTGTTTTTTCCGTACCTTTCTGAGTGCCTATCATTTCAATATCTTCTTCTTCACTAGTCGTACTATCTTTGCTTGGCTCATCGGCAGCAAGTTCTAATAAAATATGTAAGAAAATTTCAGAAAAGTTGTTACTTAGATCTACATTACTTTGTTCTTCATTGTTTTCTCCGTCCTCTTTGGTTGATGATAATGAATCGCTATTCCGTGATAGATCTGGGTGTGTATAAAAACAACTGAGTTCTTTCAATAGCATTTGATGCTTCTTAGGTGTAGTTTCATCTTTAATAGATTTCATATCACTTAACCATCCATATTCAACAACATTATTCAATGCTAAATCATATAAATTCTGGTTGCTCTTTATACCACTTTTTTCTAATGATGAAAATACATTCGGACGGTAATAATTCCGTAATGCTTCAAATAATACTGAAGCTTCTGTTGATTTTTCATCTAATACTTTTTTAGTAAGATACTTGGAATACTTTGTGATTGATTGTTTACCATCGTTTGTTATTGTCGTCCACAAATTGTCGAAGACATTATTAGTTTCTTGTAAACAAGGATCATCGATACCTTTGGAGAGAAGTTGTAGAACGATCGATAACAGTGGACAATCTTTCATGTATTTGTTTCCATAATGAGCGGTACGGGTTAAAATACGCTCGTAGATATCATGGTTTTCTCCATTCTCATATTCTTTTAGAAATGAAATGAACCATGGATTAGACGAGGCATATTGTGTTTCCCATTGTTGTCGAAAATATTTTCTTACTACGTCCATTAATCTATTATGATCATTATCCATGACTTTAACAAATACTCTTCGTACAATGTCACCTTCATGTTCGATCAACACATTTCTTCCATTTTCCAGCAAATCCCCCGCAATACGTTCTCCCATTTCACAATCATCTTCGTTATCCAATTCCAAAATATTCACTATTTCATCTATGGTTGATTTTAGCAAATCACCATTTATATTGGTGCTTATTACATTTGCATTCAGGTTCAGCTTTGTCCCAACTTTGTCTGATACTTCAGTCATTTGTTAAACTGTGCAAAGCTAACAGAATACAAATCAAATACGTAATCTTAAATAGAAAATTGAATTAGTTAATTGAATAGTCATGGAAATCTGACGATGCTTTTGCCAATTTAGCCTTAACATTAAAATATGTTCTCACAAGGGAACATTCTGAGGTGCTCCAATTTCGTTGGTTCTTACATTTCGGCCAACGCCTCGTCCCTGCTGAGAAAATGCCATTTTGTATTGCTTAGAAGTACACTGACGAAAACAGAAATTTTGTCTTCTTGGTAATGTCTACAGGCTGATTTCTGCGATATGTAACATTCAGAAATGGAATATGTTCTCGGTTTGAGTAGATATACTCGTCATTTAAAATGCTTCGAACTGAACTTGCGAAAACGCAGTTGACCCAGACTGTCGTTAAGACGCAGATACTTGAAATATGTTTGGGGCACGATGTCTTTATGCATTTTACTTCTACTATGAAAACTACACTAATGCACTGCGCTGTATCACATATAGCCTGTGTTCAATAAAAATATACATTGGCTATAGCAGTTTCTTTAACCCTTTACGGCCGGATTTAGTCAAAAGGCAACAATTTTGCCGTAGGGGGAGGGGTACGGGATTTTTGAAAAATTCGGCTGTGAAAAACTTACGCTTATAACTAAATAACAAAGAATATATAGAAAGAAAACATTTTGCTTGTCGTTTTCTGGTAGCCGGCCGTAAAAGGTTAATTATTCTTCTCATAAGCACCGAATAGCCCTAATCTATACTATGGGAATTGATCGTATTTCAATAGTTTAATAAACTATCAAATCACAAATGTTGAACATATTCGAAGCTGTTACTATTTTTTACAAATATAAAAATGAGTTGAACATGGTGCTCTATTATCTCATATAGTATCGCAAATCGTTTCATGAATTAGAAATTTTTTGTCTATTTTTCCCTCGACTGAAAGGAGGGTCACATGAAAAAAATGTGTTTGTTTGTGTTAGAGTAAAAAAAACCTATAAACCTATTTTTATAAGGTTTGTTCAAAGGAAATCGATGATGAGCAATCTGAATCTGCTGTCAGAATCGAAAAATTTTGACATATGATTTCTATGTCTGAACACAAGCTTTTGCTATAGCGTACCTCTTAACCTGTTAGTATTGAGTTATTATTTCTATTATTGACTATGTCTCTGTGATAGAAATATGGAAACTGTAGAAACAGACAGACTTTCTTTGCGAAAATTTTGAGTTAATTAATGAGATGATTAACAATTGCCAATTTTGTGGTATTGAGAGCTAAACGATACTAAGGATTGCATGAAGTTTGTCAACAATCCAGTTCAATCACAAAAACATCGGATTTAGTAATCTCTAATAGATGACAAATGATAGTTGGGACTTATTCATACTGTGGATAATTGAGATTGGACAGTCTGAATAAATAGGTAGATATTTAAAACTTTCAATGAATATTTTTAAAAAGTAGCGATTTTTGTTAAAGTGTGATTATGTCAAATCAGATGTGAAGTTTTTCGAATCTATTGCTGTATTTGTAAAACTATAAAGTGGCCCTTCTGAGATATCTATAATCATTTCGACCTAGCTATTCGATAACTATCTATGCTTGAACCGGAAAAATGTGGCAGTTCGAGTCGAAAGTGGCGAACCGTAGGGACGCCGACGACCGACGAGATACTGCCCGATATGATGAATGGTGAAACTTTTATATACACTCATACTAATACATTCAGTCGAGGGTCAAGTGAATCGACTCTCAATGAACGTTACTTGCTATTAAACGTAAGGATAATTGGTCTGTTTAAATATGGTCCTCTTCTCAATGTATAAAATAGTAAGAATGCATTAATAACAACATAGTTTTGTAGTTCGACATTTCGGACTACGTGCGGTACAAAATTAAAATTTAACATTTGTTATTCATTATACAATTATCATAGGACATCATAAAAGCACGACATAGTGGTGGAGTACTTTTAATATGAGAGAAATTATAAAAATATATCTTTAAAACATGGCACGATAGTAAAATAAAGACGGTTATAAATCTTAAAATTTAATAATTCTCTCAAAGATTATTGTAGAAGAAGTCATTTAAGATTCGTTGAGCCTTTCTGGAGAGAAGATCTACTATCAATTCTGAAGAAAACAGCTTTGAACGCATAACTACTTTTGGATATGAACGTCTATGGATAAAGTTTTAACTTACTTCGAAATTTTCAATCGAAAGAAAAGTCTTTCTTCGGGATGTGAAAGAGAAAATGTGTTGTTCGACTGAGAGTTAACGTACTGGGAATAACTTTGCGAATGGTCACACTCGTCTTGGATTGCTTCTACTAGGAAAAAAACTGTTTACTCTACTCCAGACTGCGCTTTTATATTCCATTGAAATTTACCCTTAGAGGGAAAAAGCTCAATGTGCGTATGAAAAAAAAACTTTTTAACAATAAAAATAACTCTTTTCGTTATTCTATACAGTGACAGTCTGGCTTTCAGGCTGAAAGGAGGAGAAAAAAATACAATTTTTCTTTTTCTAATGGATTGTTCTTATAAAAAGTCAAAACAGAATTTCATGCTCTGTATTTACTGAGATCTTATATTGTGTTGTTTACTCAATTTCTATGTTTACCTATCTTACTTTTTCGAAACTTAGAGAAAAAAATCATTCTCTCTTGAGTAAATTCATCATTATTTAATCTATTGACAGAAAAAGAAATTCTCGAACAAATAACATCAGCAATAGAAGATTTTAAAAATAAAACTATTTCAACATTTAAACAAAGTTTGAATTTAATCATTGATAGTATATTAGGAAATCAATTTATGTCTATTTATGAAACAAATTGGTATTTTATTCCAGATCCAAATGGATCGAATCAAATTTATACCAAATCGAGATCATATAGTAAATACAGATTTTTCTTTTCTCGATTTCACTTTCGTTGAATCTAAATAATTGTTCATGTGGAACATTACAATCAGTGAATTGCATTGACTTGCTTATTGTTGGAAATGATACAGTTATCGATGGTATGTTTATCGGTTGTTTACCAATAACTTCATTACGTTTATCAACACTTGAATGTTTTTACAATCAAACTTGTTTAAATCAAATTCAACAAGCATTAAGTCTACAAACTCTTTCAATGAATGTTCTTGATTCATTCCAATCAAGTCACTATTCTGTAAAAACCACATTGAATTACATTATTGATAATTTAATGTTAGAAAATTGGACATTTGAAATTAATTATACGGCTTATTCGAATGCATGTAATTTTGAAAAATGTTCCTATTCAATGATGATTGCAGCCGGGGATGGCGTAGTGGTTCTATGCATCTGGGTTCAGAGATCAGAAGGTTCGATTCCTTCCCCTGGCATGGCGGTGTATCATCGGTTTAGTCATGTATGGTATCGGAAGAGAAGGTGACCAATCACATAATACGTTGTTTTCTCTTGTCCTCTTTTATTCTTCTCTTATGTGATTTCTTCTCTTCCTCTGTTTGTTATCGTCATCCTATACCTCGATATTTCGCTGAAAACAAGTTTTATCTTTTCATTATTTGTCATTTTATATATAGCTCATTGTACTGATAGGATCTTCGTGATCGCAGTTGTTGCAGAATAAAAAAAAAAAAATGATGATTGCAAAAGATCCATTAAGTATTTTTACCAATCTTCTCGGTTTATGTAAGTTGTATCTAGTAAACAAATGTTCTATTTACTTTCGTGTTTTGAAATATAGATGGTGGTTTCACTATTTTCTTAAAATTTCTGGCACTTGTCATTATTCAATTAGGAGTGTATGCTCAAAATACATGCCGAATCAATCGACAAATTGCATCAGGTCTACTTTAAAAAAACACTAATTTTATTTGATCTCCTTGCTTTTACAGTCAAAACTTTTGTTTCGTGCGCATTTCTAAAAAGATAAAAATAAAATCTTCATGAATCACAATCTGCTTTGTTCTACTTTGCGTTTCGTAACGCGAATAGAAGACGTCATTGTTTATCTTATTATTTATCAGATAGCGTGATCTAGAGAAATATAAAGGTTTTACATTTCGAATTCATACTGAAATACGAAAAACATGCATTCAAAGTTTATATACGGTAAGATTTTTTACTAGAATAAGAGAAATCAAGAAATTCATAATAATTTCATAGCTTGCTTGGTTTTAATGTCAACGTTGTTAACTACTACTTCAAATAGTTTCAAAACAAAGTTATTGAATAGACGATTCGTTGGATTGAAACAATCTGTAGCAACAACTGAGGAGCCCGGTAAACTACAACAAAGGAATGATGAAATTTGAGTTCGTTTTATGTCTAGAATGGATTTCTACTGCATCTATGGCGAATGTACGAGCAATGCACACAGCAGCAGTTTTGAGTAACGGGAAAGTATTAATTGTTGGTGGAGGAGATGGGAGCATGATTGAGAGTTTGGCTTCAACTGAATTATATGATCCATCAACACAAGTTTGGACACCGACTGGCAGTATGCACTATGCACGATACTTTCCCGCAATGTCCGAATTATTGGATGGAAAACAGTTAATAACGGGTGGAGATACTAATGGCTCTATATTCGACAACAGTGTTGAGCTTTATGATCCAATGTCTGGAAATTGGACTCTGATTCAATCTATGCATGAAAACAGAGTCTGTCATACAGCGTCAACATTATTGAATGGAAAAGTATTAGTTGTTGGTGGGTTTAACGATAACGATAACGTATCAAATACAGCTGAATTATATGATCCATCAACAGGATTATGGACGATGACTGGTAACATGACTCAAAAACGAGCATTTCATACAGCATCAATTCTATTCGATGGAAGAGTATTGGTTGTTGGTGGAATGACCAATGAATCAGACATAACAAAGGCGAGCGAACTATATGATCCATCGACCGGACTTTGGACATCTACTGGTGATATAAGTCAGACACGGGTAGCTCACACTGCTGTAACATTAAAAAATGGAAAGGTATTAATTATGGGCGGTATAGGCGAAAGTGATTATGGTACGAATCGGACAGAGTTATATGATCCATCAACAGGACTGTGGACATTTACTGGAGATGTGGAATATTCAAGAACATTCCATACAGCTTCTTTATTACACAACGGAAACGTTTTAGTTGCTGGTGGTGAAGTTTATTACGAGTCGAGCTTCATTCCTCTGAATACCGCTGATATCTACAATTCATCGACTGGAATATGGACGAGTGTTCAAGAAATGGGAACACCCCGGTTGTTCCATACTGCATCAGTCTTACACAACGGTTACGTTTTAGTGGCTGGTGGATTTCGAAAATATGACGAACCTCAGGAAGCAGTCAGAACTGCCGAGTTATTCGTTTCATCGACAAATACTTCTCGATTCTAACCAATCATTAATCTGGACTATTGAGTAACATCGGTGATTTTTTTTGTGTATTGAAATCAATATTTTTAATATACTGATTATTCATGCATTAAGAGGGAAAAGCCAAGTCGAGAAAATCAACTTGAACTTGAAAAACAAAACTCCGGAGTTTTAGATTTAGAGTAACCGAACTCAATATCTAAAAGATGTATCGATAATCGAAAACTAAAAAGCCGTATTTTATTTGATAATAGTTACTTAATCCTCAGGTAAAGGTTACACACCGAATATAAAAGCGCGTACGATCAACGATAAATTACAAAAAAACAAAAAATGCTGTATCATTTGCATTGTTTTTCGTTAGTTATCTTTCTGTCAAATGTTATCTTAGGACAAAACAAACCGATAGCATTAATCGGTCGAATTCTTCTAACTGATCATAGTATTCAAAATGGAACATTATTAATTATCAACGAACATATAGCTGCAGTTGGTGATCGAATTACAATTCCTCGAGAATCGATTGTTGTTCACACCAAAGGTATTATCCTTCCAGGTCTAATTGATCTTCACAATCATTTAATGTATAATATTTTTCCACGATGGAAACCAAACCAAGAATTTGGTAGTCGTTACGATTGGCAACAAAAGCCCATCTATCAAATCCTAATACAAGCTCCGCAAAAAGCATTACTTCAAGCAGGTCTCGAATGTCAAATGCAGCTCTATGCAGAAATCAAAGCCATTACACAAGGCGCAACGAGTGTCATCGGAGGTCTACGAAAACCGTGCAATCAAGGATTAGCACGGAATCTTGATGATGATCCAACACTCGGGCAAATTCTTTACAATGTTTTTCCATTACAAATGACTGAAAAAGCCCTTTATGAAGCGAAACAAGCACTATCTGCAAATGGCACGTTGCTTATTCATCTCGCTGAAGGTTCACCCGATGATGCACCATCGGCACGAGAATTTATCATGTTAGAAAGTCGAGATTTACTGAAGCCAGGTGTTTCAATTATTCATGGCGTAGCTTTACAAGACGAACATTTCCGTTTGATGGCGAATGCTAGTGTTGGATTTGTTTGGTCATTACGAAGTAATTTAGAATTATACGGTTATACAGCAAATATCGAAGCAGCTTTACGAAATCATGTAACTGTAGCAATTGCTCCTGATTGGAGTCCGACTGGTAGTGATGGTTTACTGAGTGAATTGAATTATGCAGCAACATGGAATACGATCTTTCAACGACCATTATTTGATGATCAGATGTTATTAGCAATGGCGACAGTCAATCCAGCGAAATTAATTCATCAAGATCAACGTTTAGGAGCGTTGAAAGAAGGATATCTTGCTGATGTACTTGTCCTACGAGAATCGAATAACGATCCATTTTGGACAGCCACTCATTCGACACCTGAAGATGTGATGCTTGTATTGATTAATGGCGAACCGATCTATGGTGATCCGAAAATGATGCAAAACTTTTTTGATACTGAACAATTGGAATCTTTGGAAATATGTGGTGTGGAGAAAAGCATTCATTTCAATTCACAAACTAGTTTCCATCAGACTCAAAAACTTTTAAAGAATGCACTCCGTCGTTCGAGTCGAACTCTAGCTCCGCTATCAGAATGTGGAAATTAGATGTCATTTAATGACACAATAAGATTTATATAAAAAAACAAACTACAAATTCATTCATTCGCTGAGGATTTCGACGATAAAGAACAGATAGTTCCATTGGAGAGAGATCGTATATTTGTATTGATATTTTTCTGAACGAACGCTGTGACATCAAAGAATACACTCTGCCATTGATCGTTATCGATTCGGAAATCGACTCGTACGAAGACACGTTTTCGTTTTTTGAATCATCGAACATTCGGGATAATACTCTGCAAACCATTGACTTATTCGTTGTGAGACTTTAGTCAAGTTCGTTTCTTCGATAATCATTTTATTTGATATTGATTTATGACAAATTCTAAGAGAAAACATAATGCGTATAACTTCAATTATTTGTCATCATTTGACGTATATTTTGCATTGTTTCGTCACGCAGATTCTCCAAAATGTTAAGAGAAAGAACAGGATCAGCTCCAGTAAACATAATTGTTAAAACACCATTTACAGTTTGAATTACAATAAAAGGCATAGCACTACGAACCGTATTGATAAGAGGATTTGCGGATGTAAGTTCCCATTGTCCGTATTGCTCGTGAAATGGTAAAATACCCCAACTAGAAATACCACAAGTGGGAAGTTCAGCTAAATTAGGTGGGCCTATCTTTCTTCGACCGATCTTTCCTAAAAGCATGCCAATTGCAAGAATTTGATTGGTATCAATAGATTTCTTCACATAATTTCCAAATGATCTCGCAAGTTGCCACGATGTCAACAAATCTCTTGTTGGTACAATAAACGGTAAAATAGCTGATACATGATAACTGAGATCATGATTTGGAACTGGTGGAACACATCTTCGACGAGTATCAGCTCCAATAATCGTATGAATTGCAGTTGGTTGATTCTCTTTCGAATTTAGTAAAGATGAAATAGCGTAGATAATAGCACTGCTAACCGCAGATGTGACAGTTACACCTTCTGAACGACATTTTTGGATTAGGCTCTGTGTTTCTTCTTTGCTAAGCTTGCCATAGCAGATTTCTGTATGACAGTGATCAGGCATATCGGCTAATGGAAAATTCACAGTGTTCAAAGGCACTCTTGCGATTGGCAATCGGTTAGTTATTCGAGAATGTAATGCTGTATATAACAATCTGCTTATTGCTTTTATTTTACCAGTTATCGAAAGAGTTCTACGAATTGCCATTTCCATAGTTAACGGCCAATTCAATGAGCTCGAAAACATAGGATCATTATCACCATTTGATAAAGCTATGAGAAGTTCATGTACAACAGTACTGAGCGATAGACCATCAGACACGCCATGTTCACAAATAATGACTAATTCACGTGGAGCTTTGTTATCTTCGATGTCATTTGGATCCTTTGATAGGAGAGAAGAAGAAAAAACAAAATGCTTTAAGTTGATCTAAGAATTTAGAATACTTGTAGAAGCCAGAATTGAGCTAAACCTTGTCCGATGGGAGTTGTTTCTTTTTCTCGATTTCGCCATTCTTGAAGCCAGAAGTTCATGTGATCGGCACGATTTCGTGCGATTTCTCGAATTGTAAGTTCAAGTGTTTGATCTTCTTCTAATAGAAAACGATTTGCCTTTGCAGGATTTAATTGTAGACGGCTTCGTAAAACCGGATGACGATGTTGAAGATGTTTCACTGCTGTAGACAACAATTCTAGAGAGATGTACGGTCCTTGAAGATGCAAAACATGACCAAATCTCACGTCTCCTTTCGATTGCTGCGAAGTTTGCATAAAAACATTCTCTGCCGAGCCCAATAATCGTTGATTTGAGGTCATATTCTGTAAAGAATGACAACAACACAAGCTGTCAAACTATTTTGTACACCATTACTTATTTTTTACTAACATCAAATACTAAACCTCTCCCATTCCTAGAACATAAAAGATGTCACTCAACGTCGAATTGTTAGAACATCTTGAATTCATTACCGTCAATGTCCTGAATGGAAATGAGTTGGCGAAACAGCATCTGTTGTTTTATAAAAAAAAAATAGAAGAAAAAATATGAATGCTATTTTTTTTGTTTTCAGAGTATAAAAATGATCCTAGTTCAATTTTGATTATATTTTATCTGCATACAGGGTGATCCAAAAGTTCCCTCAACACCCTTTGCACATAACTTTTTTAGTTTTAATTAATCATGAATAATTCTATGAATATTTCCATACTAGTACTATTAGAATCTGAAAAAAATTTCCGTATCGCATCTACTAGAGAAAATTCAAGATAGTTCCGGGAAACTTTTGGATCACCCTGTATTTGGGAAATTCAAAATTCATCATATTCCGAAATTCTAACAAAAAGTTAAAATTCGAATAAAATTGCTGATTTCATGCGAAAGAAGCTATTATATACTTGATGAATCGCAAAAGAAAACATCCTGATTTTTTGTAAAAAACTATTGATTTTTAAATTTTGGATTTGGCAACCCTGTGAAAAACTGAAAAGTATGAAAAGAAGAAAGTTTTTCTTTTTCTTCACACACCTGCATATGCACAAGTGAGTAGTAGTAGTAAGTCAATAAAAAGGTAAATGATCTCTCTGATGTACACTGGTATCTTATCATTCCTTTTTTATTGCACAACATTGTGAAATTGTGTGTCCTTACATCCCTATTGTGCAATTATATTCCCTTTAAAGAAGTATGGCAGGATAAATGGATATAAATACTGCGTATTTAGTGCTCACAAACATAGGGATGAAATATCTCACTCTTGACAATGGTGGTCGACCGTTTATGGTGTCAGTCGACAACAGTAAAGTGGAAGTGTTCACAAGAGAGAAGAACGACAAATGTCCGAGCAAGGAAGAGGTGGAGAACAAAATTGGATGGATAATACCAGTCCTGAGTGTGGAGAATTGCCTTAAGATCTTCATTGGGGATGATCTTGCATACGGGTACACGGGCAACAGCGTACTACTACAAAAATCGAACACGGAATACATGTACATTTCAGGCAGCATCAAAGAATTCAAGTATCCTGAGCAAATTGTTGAGTTTCATGCGCCGGTGGGAAACAGCGATGTTCCCTATCCATTCGCTGTCACTGAGAGCGGCCGTGTCATCCTCTTTGAAGACTTCAGAGATGACATGATGACCATAACAAACAAGATTGAAGACTTGCATGAACATTTGCAGCAGGACAAAATTTATCCTTATACCTATGAGTGGAAGGCTCCACGCGATGAGTCCCGATGCTCCGAGCGCATAAGTTTCACAACTTTGTATGGAAGGGAGATATTGCTCTAGTTCTGCTACTGTTGCCTGCAATAAACAAAGCGCCAAATTTTTCATTGATTTTTGAAAAATTCCACAATTTTATAAAGCAAGGCTCAATTTTCATCTGATCGGGCTGGGAGTTGTCTCATTTGATAGAGGAAAATATTCCGCATTGACTCAAGTAGCTTTTTGTGTACTCAAATACACTGATTTTCTATAGGATTACATGGAAATATTCGTCTATGAATATCTTTATAAGCCAGTTTCATTCATAAATAGAATAAAACTTCAACTATCATACACCATTCGATGGAGAATGTATTAGTCTACAAAATGATACTAAATTCAAGGGATTAATCTATCTCAATCTGCTTTTGAAGTAATTAGTTCAACACTTTTGCTCTTTTGAGAACATTCTATTGAATCACAATATTTGTCAAGACTCTTTAGCACGTTTGAAATCTATTATGATTCGTCGTCTCATCGTTAGGCACGCTTAATTCATCAATTATGGCATCTTTATTAAAATAGTTGAAACTAAAGCAAACAGAATTTAACGCTGTGTATTCATAACTTGCAGTCCCATAAAACCAGACGGAATTTGCTCAACAACCTGAACAGCTACGGGGATATGCCACTGTCCACAGGATGTTTGTGGATGTTTTCCATTGAAATTCATTTCATCACGAAAAGTAACTTGACCGTTGGCTTGAAACACAATTGAATTACCTCCCCGAAATCCCTTATTGATTAATCGTGGAGTTCCATCAATGAAAACTGTCATGTAAAATCGGTCGCCTTTCTTTGGCCCGATGTAATACATAATTCCTCGTCCAGAATCATCGTTCCCATCGGTTCGAGTGTCTGCATCTCGTCTGTAGTCCAGACATTCCAATTCATGAACTTGAGAAGCGAAATATTCGGTGTCTTCGGACGAGCTAACATCACTCGATAATCCTCCGCTTCCACGTCCACCAACGTCTATTCCAAATTGGTTTCTTCTTTGAGTAGCTTTGCGCACGATGGTTAAATGCTCACCACTGAAAACTAATATTAAAGTTTTACCAGTATAATTGGAGACTTTTGTGTCGCCTCGCAGTGAAGCCAATTCAGCGGGTGTTTTTCCTGGCATTGAGTATAACAATGAGTCAGTAAAATATTGCTTATCTAGATGGAAAATGTATAGGTTAGATCTCATTCTACAAGTAGTTCGAATCGAAGGAATTCTCGGATTTACTTATTAAAGAAAATACGTTCGAACGACATAGGTATTCTTTCATTAGCCATATTGAACTTATTTATTTACATGAGAGAAGTCGACTATAGAATCAAAAATGAAATTTTCGTAGTTGGGTTACATTTCTTGAGCGCAACGTAGAACATTTTCGAAAAGAAATACCAAATTAGAAACACTATCGAAAATGACTTATTATATTGTCTAGTTGTGTACCAAAATTTAAAACAAGGTCCTGTTCTCATAGCTTTATTATAATGATACTTATCTAGTATTATTTTACGAATAACTTCACTTGAAGAAAATGACAAAAAAAAATCTATGGAGAATTACACATACTTACGATGGAAATTAATGGTGAACTATATTGAAGTTATTTTTGTGAATGTAGGTAGACAGCTAGGCTGTGTATTTATATTCGATGAAACTCTTCGGTTTTCTCCAAATAATGTTTATTTACGCGAATTAGTCAACAATACTTTCCCATACAAACAATAATGAGATACAATTTTTTTTTCTTTTCATTCTTTGCTTGAAACAAGAAAAAACCCGAACGCGCATATCTATTCGACATACGCCTCTCGTTGATTTCTTGTTCTCTCCGCTTCATTGGGCTTGTCACCCTATGAATGTTTATTTATGTCAAGGGGGGAAAAGCCTATTCCCAACCATTCCTGTGACTACGAATGAATGGGTTTTTTCGCCTTGTGTTCGTAGTATATAGAGAAAGGAAAAAAAGCGTTTTACTCTCTTTTATACACAATTCTGAATCGTCTCGATATGCAACGAACAACAATCGAACATTTATCAAATGAAATCTTCCGAGAAATTTTTGATTATCTTTTATTTCAAGACATTAACAAATCTTTCTTTGGTATCACTTCTAACATTGACTCAATTATTCGATCGATGAATTCTGGAAGCCTAGAAGTCAGTAAAACTGACATCAATTCTGAAAATCTTTTGAGTTCATTTCCAACTCAAATCGGTCGATTAGTTCTTAATTCTTGTGAAACTGTTAATTTCACGTCGTTAATCAATTTACGATCGCTCACTATTCGATTCGACCTTATTTTTCCAAAATATTTTCCATTATTGGAAATTCTTTATATAGGATCCGATAAGTCAGAACATATACGCAAACTATTTGAAATAATTTGATCGAATGGATGCTATAGAACGAAGTGAAACATGGACAGGATCATCTGCTCTTCGTACTCTTATATTGAACTTACGAACCTTATCTGATTGTGAATATATTCGTTCCTTGTGTCCGAATCTACGGCATTTTAAAGGTATTTTGGAATCACCAAATATGCCAACTGGTAAGATACTTTATCTTTTCGCTGGGAAAATTTATATTTGTCTCTCATCTAAATAAATATTTTAGCCCAATCATCGCTATATTCAAGTAGACGTCTCCGCACGGAAATTGAAAGAATCCAAAAATGGGAATTTGGAAAAAAATTTATTTTGGATTCTGCTTTATTATTTAACATATACAACTTGTCGACAAATTCGAGTACTACAATGCCAATTGTGTACTCAAATGACTTACATGCAAACTCAATTTATGGTCGAATTTTTCCAACAAAGGATCCATACTGTTTTGCATCATTTCGCATCGAAATTAGAATGTCAATCGCATATCCATTCAATGTGCCAGAAGTATTTTTTCTTGATTCAATCTACCATTCAGCTGTTCAGAGAGATAGTGGTCGTTGTTGTTTTTGTAATTTTAAAAAGCAATACAAGCCGACAACTTCGTTGGTAGAAGTCATTGAACATGTTCTAAATATTGTCGATAGTTCTTATCCACTAGAGCACTGTAATGATGATACAATTACTAATCTGTATTGTAATAACTATGAGCAATTTTACAAAACAGCATTAGAATATACATTCAAATACGGACTGCCGCGTCAGTAATAACTTATCAAAATTCTATTTGTTTATTTATTATATCTATTAATAAAACAGACTCATTACATACGTAACTTTCACGATACTAATAAGACATTATGGAAACTAGGTGTCTGAATTCGAAGCAATCATGTAGATCTTTAATGCAGAATATTTCATCGAATTTGAAAAATTCTCATTTATATGATTTTCAAAGCAGTAGTGTCGAATTTGAAACTTGAATTCAAATTCAAGTTCAAATTCAAATTCAAATTAATATTTTCTATTTTGAAGTTTTCAAATTCAAATTCAAATTCAAATTAGTATTTTCTATTTTGAAGTTTTCATATGAAAAAGTACTATTTTCGTAGACAATACGCCTCCGTTCACAAACAGACGCCCTCACCCTCATTTAGGCACTACGCCCTCCGTTCACAAACAGACGCCCTCACCCTCACTTAGGCACTACGGCCTCCGTTCACAAACAGACGCCCTCATCCTAAATCATAATCTGAACTTGAATTTGAAACTTGAAAACTTCAAAATAGAAAATACTAATTTGAACTTGAATTTGAACTTGAAAACTTCAAATTAGATGATACTAATTTGAATTTGAATTTGAATTCAAGTTTCAAGTTTGACATTTATGTTTCAAAGAGACGATGATTTCGCCGACCTTTTCTCGTAGTTTGAACAAGTTACGTTCATCGTTTCTTGATTCATCTGCCCATAGACCGTTGTCATCTAAGAGAGAAAAAGCCATTTAGACATTCGGAATCACAGGAATGATCGAGAATAGACTTGTCTTTCTATCTCAAAATAATATTACAACACGAAATCATTATCAACAACTGTTCAAAAATTGGTTGAATAATTAAAATCGATATTCAATTTATTCAAATATAATTGGTCTCAAAATATATTTTTCTTAATTAGATAAAATTATTGTCATAAAGAATAAATTGTTGTTGAATTTTGACTGAATTTCTCGAAATTCTTTTTAAACAACTGAGAAATGTATCGCTC
>Ga0209960_1002374_pt1 | contig 19073 bp, 15 predicted proteins | sample ThiBiot_500_plan_2_FD_183947 | JGI IMG/M metagenome (GOLD analysis project Ga0209960, IMG submission 183947) | Wastewater bioreactor microbial communities from Cape Town, South Africa - Thiocy_expt_500_plan (SPAdes) | ecosystem: Engineered > Bioreactor > Thiocyanate-remediating >...
ATGTAAACCATCGAGATATTTAAAACATTCGATTAATAATTCGTTGGGCAAAACTTCCATTTTTAACAAAATGATTCTATAGTCAAATAAGATAAGACTGAAAGAGTGTATATGAATATTTTTTTTTATCAGTTGACACTGCCTCCTAAAGTCAGTTTAGTTGAGGATTGGTTAATGCTGTGTAACATGTGCTGGCGAAAGTTCTCGACTGTAAATATAAAATTCATCAATTTATCCACGATAATATTCAGTACGAATCGTACCATAAAGACAATTTTCATCATTTAGAGCTTGTCCAAGAGTACGTGTCATTGGCATTTCACTTTCTAAATGGACTGCTTTGACCATAAAAGGTTTCATTCACATATAAACGCAATTTATTCGTCAGTTTTAAGAATAGGACCAACTAATTCTAGTGGGCCACTTGTATTCAATTCAATGAGTTGAGCACACGTATTTGTTCCGCCAATAGTAACTGATGTAACTGGTCGATACCTAGATTGAATAAGAATGATTCTCCCACTCAAATCAACAACAGTACTACTCATATGAATAGGATCACTGTCTACATTCGTATACAATTCATGATGTAATATGCAACTAGTGTAGCATCATCTAGAATTTCATCAACTGTTTTCGATCGGTTGAGTAAAAACGTTAATTGATCCATATAGCCATCAAACTAATAAAAACTACTCAAACGACAACCGATGTGTTGAGTTTGATGTGTAACTTGACAAGGGTCTGCATTGTCATTATAGTATGCAGTCTGTGTTCTCGTTGAAAAATTATAAGTAAAAGCAAGATGTTGTCATTGATTTGGTTGAAATATTGTTGCTCCGTAAATATCAACCAAATAGAATGCATCAAGGAATCTTCCATTTCTCAGAGATGTATACATAGCTTAACCTCGTCCGTTGTACCCGAGTGAAACGAATCCTGAATTATCAAGTGGACTTGCATTTTAATTACCATAGTAATCATCGGATGTATTGTCAAATGCATAGAGAATAGAGATGATCAATGGAATAGCAAGAATAATGATCAAATAAAATGATTTTGAAGTTGTTCGTACTTGTCTGTCTTAGACGATCGTATATTAACTGATATGAATAGTTGATCTTGATTGTTTCATTTTCGAAGAAGATCGGTGATAATGTCTTCGTTTAGCTCTCAATGTAGACATTGTTTTCTTTTTCTGAATTATTATTTACTCAGAAGAATATGAGAGTCATTTCTTTTATGTGATGTAATTACACTCCTTGTAAGTATTACTGAATAATACGCAGCATCTATATATTTCACAATCATCACGCAAAATGTATAATTCAGTGGCCAAATTATATCAATATCCTCAATGGGAATTACCAGCTAGTAATGTTATTAAATCTCATTCATTAGTGGCTCTATCTGGATACAAAGATATAATCAATGAAAAACAATGTGAAATTTCATCTTTAACTAGTTTCAATCATTACTTATCAAATTATGTTCTACTTGATGAAAGATTTTATCAATTATTAATTGATGAACATTATAAATTAAATGACTGTTTTTCATTAGAAAATATTGACGAAGATCAATTGATGCTAATCGAATGGGATAGAACTCAATGTGCAATGAGAAATGCTGAATTGAATGGAACAAGACAGCATACATTTCCTCCACTTGATACATTGAAACATGGTGATATTATACAATTTCGAAATGAACGCTTACAATTTTCACTGTATATCTACCAAGCAAAGAAAGGTACATTCCAACGATTATTAAATCGATTTCAAGAGTATATAAAGGATACTTTGAATGGTTTGCCACCATCGACCAATTGTACTACTAATGATAATTCTTTATACGAATTGATTTTAATACAATCACTTACAGAAGATGGTTATGGAATTCCACCTTTATTCAATGATGCACCATTGTATCATTTCAAACATCTTTCATATGGACCCATGTTTCGTTGGATCTATGTTCAATTACTTAATACATCGATGCCAATCTATGACATTGCTCAAAGGGATATTGAATTAAAGAAACAACAACCATTTTATCGTTCATTGGTAAAGGAAGGTGGATATTTATCAGATATGCTTATCAATGAATTGCAAGATGGTGAAGAGATGACAATTGAAGATCTCAATTCGTTTCCTCAGGCATATGTTCTAGTTCTAAGTGAAGTTTTAACTAAATTAAATACTGAATGGAGAATAATTGATTCAAATAATTATTGTAATCAAAGTTCATCTTTATTTTTGTTTACGAAATGGATTCAAGAATTACAACAATAAAAGAGAATTACAGCAATGTGTGACGATAATTAGTTCGTTGACAAAGAATTATTCTTCTGATTTCTCATGAAAATCACCAATGAAAATAAATGATAAAAGAGAACGAGACATCATTTCAGATAATTTAGATTACATGCTTTCTTTCACATACGTTATATCTTTTTGTACCATTAGAATATTAGGATGGTCTGAAGGTAACGATTCTTCCCACATTTTCAAAGCAAGTTCAAATGATTTGAGTGCAGCTGTTTTCTCGCCCAGTTTAAATTTAGTTGATCCAATACTATTATAACATACAGCCAAAGAGGAGCGATTCAAGGGAACTGTTTGTTCATAGATTTGAATAGCTTTTTCATAAGTTGACAGTGCTTGTGAGTATTCATTTAGATCACTATGCAATTGACCAATGTTAATATAAGAAAGAGCTAAATCAGGATGATTTGGAGGAAGAACTTCTTGTCGAATTTTCAATGCTTGCATATGATAGTGTTTTGCCTCTTCGTAATCTCCCAAGCTCTGATATACCAAACCTATATTATTGTAGGATTGCGCTTGGTCAGGGTGGTTTTTTGGAAAGGCTTTTAAACGAATCTCAGATGCTTTTTTATGAAATTGGAGTGCGTTTGAATAGTCTTTTGTAGTGCGATATATCTCACCAATGTTGTTGCAAGAATCAGCTATGCAAGCATGATTTACTGGAAGAGTTCTGACCTTAATTATAAGTGCTTTTTGGTAAGATGAAAGTGCTTCCTTATACTTTCCAAGACCATCATACGCTGCTCCCATATTATTATAAACACAAGCTAAATCTTGGAGATGAGGGTAAGATATTTGTTCATAGATCTTATACGCTTCCACAGCGTAAGAAAGTGCCTTCGAATACTCGCACATATGGTAATACGCTACAGCCATATTATCATAGGATTGAGCCAAATAAGAACGATTGGATGGAACTTGTTTTCGAATGGTTAGCGCTTTTTCATGAGACACAAGCGCTTCTTTGTATTTTCCAAGATTACAGTACAATATTCCAATATTATTATATGAAATTCCTAATTCAGGATGCTTTTCGGGCAGAATTTTCTGCTGAATAGTAAGTGCTTTTTTGTAAAAGACAAGTGCGTTCGAATATTTACCTATCTTTCGATATACTTCACCAATGTTATTGTAGGAAATAGCTAAATCAGGATGATTCGCAGGCAGTGTTTTCTCTCGTCTTTCAATTACAGTTTTGAATAATGACACTGCTTCTGTATAGTTGCCCACATGAAAATATATATAAGCAATACTATTTTTCGTAGTCATTAACGACAAATGATTTGAATCAAGAGTTTCTTCATAAAGACGTTGCGCTTTCTCAAGAAAATTCAGTGCATTTGAATAATCTTCCATGGTTCGATATATTTCACCGATTTGATAATAGGATCTAGCCAAAGAAGAATGATTTTTTGGTAGAGTTGCTTGTCGAATACTAAGCGCTTTTTTTAAATAAGACTTAGCTTCGGAAATTTGCTGCATGCTAATATATACTACACCAATATTGTTATATGTAGTAGCCAAGTCAGGATGATTTGAGGTAAGAACTTTTTCTTGAATTTCTAGCGCTTTTTGATAAAACGCAAGCGATTGAGAATAATCCCCAATATTACGATATACAGCGGCAATATTGCTATATATGGTAGCTAACATGGAAGGCTTTAAACAAGAAGTACATTCGTGTATCTTGAGGGTCTCATTATATAATGACAGTGCTTCAGAGAAATTGGCGAGATTGTTGTAAACGATCCCAAGGTTGTTATAAATATCAGCGAATAGAGATTGATTTGAATCATCATTTTTCTCGCATATATCGCGAGCTTTTTGATAGAAGTCAATTGCCTGTTGATAATTACTTTGATTGTTTTTTATGAGTCCGAGTTGATTATAGATTGCTGCTCTGTCTCTATATTCTTCTGTCGAATTGAGTAGAACATTATACAAATCTTCAGCTGGATTAAATTGACCAATTCTTAGTAATAATTTACCCAATCTTCCGTATCCTATTTCTCCTTCGGTTTCTGTGCGTATACGTTCAGTGAGTTCTCGAAGTTGTATGTCATCATCGGATGTCAATGACAGATTGACCTGATAGAGCCGATTATTATTTCCGATTTTTTCGATTTTATCAATACAGAAAAGACTATGCATTGAGAAAAGAATTTCTTCTTCATCTTTATAACCTGTAATTTCTTGCATATCGGCAAATGGGACAGATGAAATTGAAGGATCTACGTTGATCTTAAATAAAATACCATAATATTCGTCAGTTGATAGGTTCATATCCGCATAGAATTCAGCACGGGCCTTGTCCAAAGTAGTAGACAGAAAACTGTTAAACGAGATCAGTCCGCCCTTCCTTTTGAGCAATTTTTCAAAGTCTTTGTTTAGCAGTCCTTGACCACGATAAAATGTGAATGATTTTCTGTTAGATTGATTGACTTGTTTTTGGTAAAGCCGTTCGATTTGACGATGAAGATCTGCAATATAAAAGCCTATTTTAACGATCACTTCGGCTTCAAGATTCCGTAATGCAGTATTGACCATTCCATAAATAAATGAGCTATCTATGTACCACTCAAAAGCTGAATTAGTATTATAAGTATAAGATTTTGTGAAACGTTCAATATTGGATCGTGAACAATCATTTCTCTTTTCACGACAATAGTTGGCGAAATTATTGATATCATCTTGTTTAAATTGCATTGTTAATAAAATTTCTTTGAAAACCTTTGTATACATAAATGATGGCTCTAATTGATCCAGATTTAGTGTAGGATCAAGATCATCGACGGAAAGAAAACTAATCGGAATAGAATTTCGAGAAAACTTGTCAATAACTTGTGATGTCATTTTTATCAGCATTAATTTTGAATGAGTTTTAATAGTTGTTCGACAATAATTTATGAAAATTATCTGAAATAGAAAATATTATTATCGATAAATTTGCGTATGCAACTAATCTTTTTCTCTCATAATCATACTTACTAAATCTCTCTCTCTTTTGCTTTAACAGTGTATTTTCTGTTTATATAGTGATGTTTTGTAAACAAACGAATTTCGTAATCATTAAAACAATCATTTTCTCCTTCTAGAATGTTCTTTACTGGAGAAGAAAAAAAAACTATGACTCACTTTTGTTGAAAATATGTTGAAGAAGGAATTTTCACATGATTAGAATTTCGAAATATTATCGGCAGAAAAAAACAGTAATGTTCGATTTGAAAGTTGAATTTCTGGCGTTTAGTCGAGAGTGTCTCATTTGACGTACGAATTCTCAGTGTGAAACTTGCTTTATTTTGTGTATATAGTTATACGTAAGATTTATTGTAAAATGTCTCATTTTTCAACAAAAAGAACAGAAAATGAATATTATTGTCGATAGACTACGTTTTAATTAAAGTCAATATGCTCATCACCAACAATGAGAACTTTGCCAGAATCAAGTAACGTTACAGTATGGAAAGCTATTGATAATAGTGCAGCATAAGTCCATTGTTCTGTTATTGGATCATATATTTCTGAACTAGCCAAATAACCATATCCATCAGTAACAAGAACTTGATCCGAATTAAGTACAACTGAAGTATGACTTATACGTTTTGTTGCCATGCTGTCAGTGATATCCCATAGACTTACATATGCATCATAAACTTCGGTTGTACATGAGTATTGACCATTTTGAATACCAGCAATAACAATAATTTCACCAGTTTTTAATAAATTTGCAGTAGGATAATAGCGACTGTCAGATTTCATACTCGTAGAAAAGGTCCATTCTCCTGTTAATGGATCATATACCTCTGATGTATTTACATAACTTGTAACAAGTACTGTGCCTGTATCTAGTAGAGTTGCAGTATGGCTTTCACGTGGTGTTGTCAAATTTCCAGCAAAATTTCATTTATTGGTTATTGGATCGTACAATTCACAAGTGGATAGAATAGCATAGTCAAACGTAAGACCACCGGTAACAAGAACTTGACCAGAATTTAGTAAAGTTGCAGTATGAAAAGCTCGTGCTGTCAACATATCTGCGGCAGGACTCCATTGGCTAGTTGATGCATCATATACGTATTTCACTCACAGTTACTGGACTCGTTGATGGATATGCAGATAAAACAGCCACATTTTATATACTAAAACTTAATCTGTTGCTAATTTCACAATTTCTACTAAAGTTATCATATCAATACTAACATTTGTGTAAATAATAAAAATATACCAAAATAATTCATTGTCTTTATTCAAAAATAATAGAGAAACAAGAAAGTACCAAGTATTTATGATAGATTGATGAAACAAACACATCATCTGATCATTTTCTCATGATAATGTGATCTGTGCTTTTTAAGTATAGAAAATAGTACATCGTCATTTATAGATGGTATTTTATCGCTACCCAGCATGTAATTGATTCTTGTTTCAACAAACGTGAAGCGATGAGACGCACTGATTGAGTCATCTCATAGAAAAACATGTTCTCACTGGTGTTCTTTCACTATAAATAAAAGATAATCAAGAATGACCAAGTAAAGATATATCATCAAACACAATTCATCGACTATGGAGATAACATCAAAAGTGAATTTTGTTTTGAAAAACCCGAATTCAACTGTGATTGAACTCATTTCAGGTCAACAAGCAATTCACGAATTACAAGAAAACGGACAGCTAAATTCAAAATTTCAATTCTTTCAATCTATTATAGACATTTTGTTTTATGGATGACAAAAATGAATAGGAAAATAAATTGTCGTGTTTGTTTTCTATTAAAAATGTAGAATGTTAGTAATGAAAGCAAGAGATTATTATAGAAATATGTTTTTTTTGGTTAATAAATCTTAGTTCATAACACGATCGCCATCAATACTCGAACAATTCGTAATACCATAGTTCAAACGTTCATACATGATGTCAGTTGTTGAATATTCAGATAGATCAATAGTAAAAAACACGTGTGAGATCCTAAAATCAGAAAAAAATATTTAGTTGTTTTTCAGAAACTCTAAATCTACGTATATTATTTACGTGGAAGTGCTTTATCGACTTCATCACTAGATAGACTATATTTACTAATATTTATTCTCATACAATAAATCTAAATAGAAAAAACAAAAGCCAAACTGATTCATTGTAAAGCAAATACTTCTGAAAGTGGCGCATAAAATGCGGAGACAATTGGCCGCTTTAGTAGATTTAATCTGTTTAAACATTTTTTTCAATTAAATTTGGTTCCCAAAACTTCTTTTTATTCAAAATATCATGATTTAGATTTAACCATGAAATCTTATGAGAGAAAATATGAGAATATATTTAAAGAAAAAAAAAGCTTTAAATATTCAAAAAGTCAAAATTATTCTGATGGTGCTGCTATTTGTATCATTCTCTAGTTGTATGTTTTAGAGTAGAAGAATAAATGGCGAGAACAAGAACAAGAACAATGGTACTAATAACTCCGAGAACTGTTGATATTATATTAAATATTCGAGCTGTTTCTGAATTCTTCAAAGCATTTTGTAAATCGCCAGCGCTTTTTGCATCATCCGTACGAACAGAATAGAAACAAGCGATACAACTAAGAATAGGACAACAGCATAAAATGTTAAAAATTGACCAACCTAAATGAGTATTAACATGCACAGCATTTTGAGTAGCTATTGGTGGTGCTATGTACACAATTGGTTGTTCCCGTTGTGTTTGATTAGAACTAACTGTAGCTACACCGTTTGGTGTATTGGAAGTTACAACATCATAACTCGGTGGTAGTGAATGTGTATTCATCAGATATGAAGTTATGTGATCGAATATAATCAAAATGATATATTGTTTCTTTCGATGAAAAAGATTCTTATTATCGAAGAATTCATGATATTTCAATATTTTGTACTCAATCTGAATGTATTTTATAATCCTTTAAGCCATGAAATGAAATCGAATACTGTCTATGTATACGAAGAAAAAGAGAAGAAAAGAAATTGTTTTGCAAAATATGAATATACGTATCTGCAATAAAACTTAAACATTTATCAAACATAGTTGAAGCAAATTAAAAATCGCATAGAGCGTTTTTCTCAAAATTCCAACATATTGTATCGTATTCTATTTTGGTAAAAGATGTTGCTCGAACTGTTCATTATCTTTCTCAACTAATTCCGTCATAATTTTTTTTTCGGCTTTTTTCTATTGGTGCTTTTATTCTTATCATACGCCTATCACAAATAATGATTGTATATTTCTACAGTACAAATAGATATTTATTTACAAGATGAGTCACACTTACGATATAAAAACAACATTGTTTAGCTATATTATGATTACACAAAATAACGAAAATGTTGCGAAAAACATCATTTTAACAGACTTTTAATTGTTGACTTTGAAGACAGTTGGAATAGACGAGAAAGATGATACGCAGAGTGGTAATCTTATTCTTCATATGTTTGGTATTCAACTTTTTCAATGCATCTAACCGTATAAATCCTTCAACAGTATTAAAGATGCTGGTCAAACACATCCCAACTTTAATTGATTTTATGAAATTTATCAAATCATTAGAGGATCCTCCTGCATATGAATGGAATGCAATTTCTAGTCTACCTCATGATGCTAAAAACATATCTTTAAAGGCAGTCCAACGTGATCCATCATGGTTTCTTCGACCAGTAGCAGGCATGCAGCATGTATATGTGGGTCAAGACAAAAAAGATTGCGATTCACTACCAATTGATAAAATTAAAACTTATTGGCGAATTGATTTAGTGATGAATGAAAAAGATATATTTGATCGACTCGTTCTTATGTTCAAACACAAAAGATTGGAATTAGAAGATATCAAAGATTCTATTGGATTAGTTTGTAACGGTTTTCGAAACGAATATAAACTAATACTCGAGCCACAATATTTGGGATATTATCAAGCGTATTCAGATTGTGGCTACAACTGTCCAGGAAGTTGGCATTGCTGGCAAAAATTTGGTTTGATTGTCAATATCATAAAGCTGAAAAATGAACTATGAAGAACTTGACTTTAAGTTTCTTTGATACTCATCTCTGAGAAAAAAAAGTTGAGGCGCATAACATTTTTCGTATTATGCTATCGGTTTTGTATACATTTCATTAACTTTTTCCTCTTGTGACATGTTTTCTTTTCTCGTTACGCTTTTAATAATCTTCAATTGGTCACACACACTGTGACAAATTGGCATAAATCGAATCGGCACCAAGTTCTCATCCATTTTATATAATCGCTCATAGAGTAAACAATCGAACTGCTCTCGATCATGCATTAGAACAAGGTGCAAATGCAATTGAACATGATATTCAATTTAATTCAAGTGGATATCCATCTGTATTTGAAAATGGTAGAATATTGGATTGTGAATGTCTTGATTTACCTGGTCATAACTGTCATTATGATAGTTCGGAGCTTTTATGTACTGGATCAAATACAACAAGAAATATTATTGAACATGTTGAAGATATAGCTAGTCGACCTGGTATTGCTTTGTATTATATTGATTCGAAATTCAAAATAATAGATCAATTCAGTTTAGCTGGAAAGAATATTATTCCTTTTCTTGATAAACATTTATTCGGTCGTGGTTATCAAGGAAAAGTTTTAATATCAACACCATTTATCGCTTCATTTGATTATATTCAATCAGCGGTTATTGCAGCTAATAGTTCAATTAATAATAATCAATATTATTTTACATTTGATGCAGAAAATTATGAGTATAGAAATGTAATTTCAATGCTTTCTCGTTTAACTAATAAACGTATTTACTCAACACATATTGAACGTCATTTGGCATCTAATTATCTTGGCAGAATTAAAATTTCGACTGCTGGAAAATCTCTAGGTGAAAATGGTTTAACTTTTACTTGGACAATTGATTACGAAGATCGAATGAAAGATTCTATTGAAGCTGGTGTCAATGGAATTGTCACGAATAGAGTTGCTGATCTCAAGAAAGTTGTTCAATGGTTTGGTTTAAATTTAGCAACAAGTTCAACACCAATACCTTCTTCGAATCGATATGTTCCATCGGAAAATAAATGCCGTTGTCTAGGTTTGAAGGTTCCTTGTAGAATTATATATCCTGCACCTCCAAAAACTGCTTGTCGGTGTAACTCAACTTTTTCGTTTTGTGAAGGTTTTGTTGTTGACTGTGATCATTCGCATCCGAAATGTATCAATCCAGATCTATCAAAAGAATCATGTGAACTTGGTAAAGGACTTTGTAAAGATTATGAAAATGAATAAAAACTAACTAAATTGCTTATGTGCAAAACTGGGCAATTTAGCTAAAAAAGTGAATCAACTCAATTGACTTCAATTCGATTCAGGTCCTGATTTGAGCTGTTCAGTTCTGTTTATATGAGACTCATTTCTATTGCTAAATGAATTTTATATGTATATCAATATAATCTGAGATAGTTTTGGTTTAGTCTTTGGTGTTCCAGCCAGTATAATGGAATAAGCTTTATTTATATCTGCAACTTGCGCGTTTATTTTGCAGAAAAATAGAATTGTTGATTGTGATAAGCCGTAGGTAATACGTCCTCAACATCCTCATTGAATATGACATATAAATGATGTTCAGTAAGCGAGATTTTATTGTAGTTGAAAGTTTACAACATATATTATTTAGTTTTCTCCATCGATACTACAAGCGCTTTTTATTGCATTGGAGTCGTCGTAGGATGAGTGATTTTTGGTTGTGTTTTTAAATTAACAGGTGCTACTGTTCGACGAGATAAAAATTTCTTTATTTTCAATCTTAATTCTGGTATTGAAGGTAAACATACGAAAGGAAATAATAATGGAACAAAATATGTTAGAAAACCAAGTCGTGCCCATACCGTAGATACAGTAGGTGTTAAAGCTACTATAACCCATATATAAATAATCGCAAATGGTAGATTAAATAAAAGATAGAGACTTGCAATACAAACAAGTTGAAAGATCATTATTCGATATTTTCGCCAATCTATTGATCGTTGAAGTCGAGTTTTTGATCGATAAACTCGAAATAAAAGTGTACTATTACATATCAACACACATATCGTTGGAACTATGCAATGGATATTTGTTTGCCACATACCCAAAAATGAATCCCTTGATTGACAACCATAATAACATATGTTGTTGACAAAATCTACTTGATTTTCGCATGGATAAATAAAGCTACCATAAATATAAAATATGAACAGATAAATGTTGATAAGAATCGGTGGCATACGATGAAAACAAAGTTTTTTCCATTTTACATTGAACAGATTACTATGAAAAATGAGAAGATGTCGTTCAAACGATGCCCATGCAAGTAAAAGATTGATCGCCAAAAGAGACATCGTCTCAATAAATGACCTAATTTTACAAGATACCAGAGACCAATGAATAATTGGTTTTGATCTGTGTGAATCCAATACTGTTGGAATTATAAAAGAGGTGATGATAAATGAATAAGCTAATGTAAATAAAATAACATAATTATGTGGTGCCGATCGAAGAGTTTTATTGAACAGAATAAGAATAAGAACGATGAGATGCATGAGAGTAGATGGAATCACAAAGCTTAGTAAAAGTGTAAATGAGATATCCTTGGAAAAAAATGTAAATGGACTATCGGTTTCATTTTTTTCAGTAACATTTGCGTCTTTGAACACGTTCATTTTCCAAATCTCGCTTCCGAGTTAGTAAAAATGACATACATATAAGAATGACAGAGAGAGAGAGAGAAACATTTTGACGACGTCATTTAAGAATTAATTAACGTATTAATTCAGATAACGCACGATTACATTTTGTGATGAAAGTGAGAGTGAAAATAGCATTTCTACAAATGAATAAACGCAAGTCCAAAGATTATAACATCGATACAATTTTGGGTTGAGGATGTACAGGCATTTGTCCCTAATAACAACACTAAGCAAAATATAGATCCTAATTATAGCACATAAGCAAAAGAAAATTGCTTTTTTCATGCTTTTGAGTCGGGAAATCGTCATAAGTTCCTCTGGCAATCTTGTAGAGCAGGTCGAGCTCTACTTAAGTCCAACGGTTCATAAAGATCCAATTTTGTTTTAGACGAGAACGAAATTCAAAAATAGGTGACCCTAATTACAACATAACAGTTATTTCGCGAATCTAATAACAACATCAACTATCTTTTATCCTCATTATTATTTCTAGCTATTTTTCGATCTTAATAACAACATTTGAAGCCTTTTTTCATAGCATAACTATTGATTACTTTGATGAAGAAAAAAACACAATCCATCATTAATTCTTGAAACTTGAATTCAAATTCAAATTTATATCCTAGTTTGAGAAGAAAAGTTAAGCAGTTAATTTATAATTTATAATTTTCAAATTTGCTAACGTTTACACATGTTTGTCTTTGCCCTCACTTTGGTATTACCGATTTACAGTCTAGAAATTTGAATTCAAGTTTCAAATTCGACATGTATGATTCAGTCGAGGCTCAAGTGAACCGACTACCGATGAACGTTACTTGTTAGTAATAATATTGATGAAAATTAGGAAAACAGAAAAAAAAGCGGAATTAAGTTTGTGAGGAACGCTAAAGTTTTAATTCGGTGTGTGTTTGATGCAGGTTTTCCATAAAACCTTTATCAAAATATTTGCGATTTTTCAGCAAAGAAAATCTTTCGAGCTTCACAGTCATAACAACTACAAGCAGGAGCACATAAACCGTGAGGAACACTGCTTCCACTGATACAAGTACCAAGAGTAGAAAGACAGCAATTGAGAGGGTCATATGGACAAGGACCGCAAACACCTCCTAGGCAAATACCGTGAGTGCAATTATCAGGTTTTACGATACACAGTGCACTTGTGCCAGTTAGCCTATTATTGGTTGGTGTACTTGAATGTTTCGCCATAACAGCGGAATTCATTCCGATGGTGAAAATAAATAACAAAGTTAAATGAAATATTGAACTTTTACCAGCCATGTAGTATTATTCGTCTAATATTCAGCTTTTTATTTTAGTTTTTGTTGTCATGCTGGCCCTTTTATATAGTCCTTAGAATTTCATATTTACAACAAGTAAATCTTATTCATAGACGTCCTTTTTCAAAACAGTAGTTTTCTTAACCCTGCCAAGATTAACAGATGTTGTCTATGATAATAGAAAGAAAGAAAATGTCATATAACTATTTCTCATCGCTTGAAACGTGAATATTGGATTTACTGCCGTAATTAAAATAAATAGTAACGTTGTCTTAACACTGTCTACAGCAAATCGTTTCGAAACATCCCTCGACAACCGTTAAATCAAAGTACAAAGAGCTGCGTGTTCTAATTTATGTGTTTGAATCATTTAATAAATAATACTTCTGCGATATGCGTATATTGTCATAAACTAGCTTACAACTCGTTGATAGACTTTTCTAATTAAAATTTCTTTTTCATATCAGATATGACTCTGTGTATCAATAATCAGTATTTTTCATTCCAAAAGGAAAAAAGACAACAATGACTATTGCAATTATAGATTCGCTGTCACTATACAACGTCCAAGAGGTGACTATATGCTCTAAAAAATTCAGCAGGAGATGTTCACACTCCTCGATTTACTTTTTATACGTGCGAACAAACAAATTTAGTTACAACTTCCTTTTTTACGAAATCAATGCTCTGTTTCACACATTGAATATTTGGATGATTTGAAGGTAATGAGCGTTGCCAAATAACCAAAGCACGATCAAAATAATCCAGTGCCTTCTTGTAATCAGTCTTCTTTGTATATACGCATGCAATGTTATTGTATGAAGCAGCCACATCTGGATGATTTGCAGGAAGAGTTTTTTTCCTGATTTCAAGTGATTTTTCATAATATTCAAGTGCTTTCGAGTACTCGTCCATGCTGTTATACACACTTCCGATGTTGTTGTATGAAGTAGCGAACAAAGGATGATTTACAGGAAGAGTTTTTTTCCATACTTCAAGTGATTTTTCAAAATATTCAAGTGCTTTCGAGTACTCGCCCATGCTATTATACACCAATCCGATGTTGTTGTATGAAGTAGCTAACGAAGGATGATTTGCAGGAAGAGTTTTTTTCTCGATTTCAAGTGATTTTTCATAGGATTCAAGTGCTTTCGAGTACTCGCCCATGCTATTATACACCAATCCGATGTTGTTGTATGAAGTAGCCAACGAAGGATGATTTGCAGGAAGAGTTTTTTTCCTGATTTCAAGTGATTTTTCATAATATTCAAGTGCTTTCGAGTACTCGCTCATGCTATTATACACCAATCCGATGTTGTTGTATGAAGTAGCTAACGAAGGATGATTTGCAGGAAGAGTTTTTTTGTATATTTCAAGTGATTTTTCAAAATATTCAAGTGCTTTCGAGTACTCGCCGATGTGGTCATATACCAATCCGATGTTGTTGCATGAAGTAGCCAAATCTGGATGATTTGCAGGAAGAGTTTTTTTCCTGATTTCAAGTGATTTTTCATAATATTCAAGTGCTTTCGAGTACTCGCCCATCCTGTCATACACATTTCCGATGTTGTTGTATGAAGCAGCCAAATGTGGATGATTTGCAGGAAGAGTTTTTTTGTATATTTCAAGTGATTTTTCAAAGTATTCAAGTGCTTTCGAGTACTCGCCGATGTGGTCATATACCAATCCGATGTTGTTGTATGAAGCAGCCACATCTGGATGATTTGTAGAAAGAGTTTTTTTCCTGATTTCAAGTGATTTTTCATAATATTCAAGTGCTTTCGAGTACTCGCCCATCCTGTCATACACATTTCCGATGTTGTTGTATGAAGTAGCGAACAAAGGATGATTTGCAGGAAGACTTTTTTTCTCGATTTCAAGTGATTTTCCATAGGATTCAAGTGCTTTCGAGTACTCGCCCATGCTGTCATACACATTTCCGATGTTGTTGTATGAAGTAGCCAACAAACGATGATTTGCAGGAAGAGTTTTTTTCCTAATTTCAAGTGATTTTTCATAATATTCAAGTGCTTTCGAGTACTCGCCCATGTGGTCATACACACTTCCGATGTTGTTGTATGAAGTAGCCAAATCTGGATGATTTGCAGGAAGAGTTTTTTTGTATATTTCAAGTGATTTTTCACAATATTCAAGTGCTTTCGAGTATTCGCCCTGATTGTCGTTAATAAGACCTAGTTGATGGAATATGTTTGCTTTTACCTTTTGATCCGTTGTTTGTTTTAGTAGAATTTCATACAATGCTTCTGCTTTGTCAAACTTTGCTAATTTTATCAGCAATTGGCCGAGACGATTCCATCCTGTACTGCCTGAAGTTTCTTCCTGGATGGTTTTAGATAATTCACGTAATCGAGGATCATTATCATCAGTCAAGGTTAATTCTACTTCCCAGATTTGTGGATTGTTCGGAAATTGTTTTATTTTCCCGATGCGAAAGACAGAGTGCATTGAGAAAAGAATTTCCTCTTCTCGACCAATCGCACTAATTTTGGCAATATCAGCGAATGGCGTACTTTGAATCGATGGATCGATGCCTATGACAAACAATAGAGAAGCTAGTTCGTTTTTACCCAAATTACGTTTAATGAAGTTTAATGATGTGTTTCGATTTTTGCTGGTAGATAAGAAATTGTTAAAAGCTAATAAACCGCCTTGATTCTGTTTCAATTGATGAAAGTCTGTCTGAGATAAACTTTGACCTCGATAGACGATGAACGACTGAGAAGAAGTTTGACCATAAAATTGTTTTGAATGAAGATCGGCGATGTTTTTATGCAAATCGCAAACAAAAAATCCCATTTGAATGATGATGTCAACATCCATGAGGCGAAGAGCTCTATTGAGCATCGAATAAAGAAATGTTTGACGTGTGTACCACCAAATCGGTTCGTGATCACGATATTCGTTTTCAATTTGGTCGACAATTTTAAGTTGTTTCGAATTTCCAGAGAGTTCGATACGAAAATATTTTATGAAGTCCATGATATGTTGATGATTAAAGTCGATGGTAAGTAAAATATCCTTCAATATCTGTGTGTACATGAAGGAACAATGCAGAGTGTTCTTATTGGCAATATCGGTAGTTGGATCTCCGGTTGAAGCAAAACTAATTGAGACTGCATTTTGATCGCAGTCTTGTGCAGCTTGTTTAAGTGCTTCACAGATGGGTTGAATGTTTGTGAAGATACCTTTAACTTTGGGCCATTCTTCATAGGGCGCCTCATGTCCACCGAAAATATAAATCCCACTGATTTGTGTCATGTTATCAATAACGGATACAGTTGTTTGTGTAAGTGCACCAGAAGTGATCATAAAAACGGTTTCTTCTGGAATTGTGCTGATGAAATCAATACATTCGTCGACATCAACGAATGTATTCACAGTGTTTACAACCTGTTTCAATTTCTCTATGAAATTGCGACAATCATCGTCGTTTTCCTTAATATTACCATCTAACCAAACAAGATGAAAATTTTGAATAATACGTTGAGTGAGTGGCATTTGCTTGTAATGTAATGTGTCGTACGATGCGGTTGTGAAATTCGTCTTTTTATGTACTATGTTGAAAGAAACACCCTAGCAACAGTAATAACAGAACAAAAAGAAAAAAAATCGCCGAAAAGTGAAGTTAGAATCACAGAACGAAAATACATTCATTTTAACGAAAAAATTCAACCGGTTTAGTATTTACTTTGTATAGTTTGTAATATTCTGTTGACAATAGGTTTCGCTGGTCGACTAATTTCCAGAGGGAGAAAACAACTGATTTGAATCACAAAAGATTGTTATAACCTCTTGAAAAATACTAATGTTTGTTTCAATCGAATTGTTTTCCGAAAGAGACATTTATTTATGCCGAAACTTTAAAAGGACGACGACGAAATGTACTTATAAAAAATATTTCTGTACAAAAACTGGGTAATTCCCGTGATGGGATTTTTAAGATTAAGAAGATCTATTTGATTTCAGTCAAAACCTGTTCATACATATAGCAACTAACTATGATTAATAATCAGAAAACTACTGATTATAAAATTTTTGATTTGGCGACCCAGCTTATCTGTATATAATAATATGAAATTTCTATGCAATAGACGGAAGAGATAAGAGAATGAGTAAGCATTAACGAATTTCACCAGTCTGGAAATCTCTCTGATTCAACTTTTTATACTGTATTTCATCATAATTTCCTTCTTGTGCAAGAAGGATCTTAGTCATTTTCTGGTATATATAAAGAGAAGATTTAATTGCATTTTTCATTTACTAATTTTCAAAAATCATGAATATTCATACAACAGCAGCAATTGTTTTTGGCATTCTAGCAGCAACATCTATTGCCGCATCAGTTCAAGTTCAAAACCGATATTCTCTGGGAGACAAGTTTACTTATGCCGAAAATAAAACAATCACAACTATCGAATTACTTACTGAAAAGAAGACTGCAAAACAAGAAGAGACCATCTATACACTTCGAGTTGTTGAGCTTGAAGACAAAAAGAATAATATTAGTGCTGAAGTAGAAAAGATTTATACAATAGTACGTTTTACTCCAACTGATCAACGAGCAGAACGTCGTCTTCTTTCAACACGCAGTCGTGAAGAATTTAATGAACTAGTTAATCCATCGTCAGAGTGGTCAGTTGGTTCCCGTTCGATAAATAAAGTAGTTGATGGAATAGTGAGACAATATCTTGTAACTCGTATTTATGAGAGTGAAGAATATAACACTGAAGTGATAACATTTGATGTGGAAACTACTGGTTCATTAGAATTCCTTGGCTACAATTCAATGTTGCATCGTTTGGAAACGAAAGAAATTGACGTTGAAACGGGCATTTTGTTATCCCAAGAGTCAGTTCAAAAGATAACAGTTATAAATGATAGAACAATTGGAGTCACAGTGCAAAAACTGATAAAGCGTGAAACAGCCCATGATGAATTATAAAATGAAAAATATATCTTATAGAACAATATTGATTGTAAACGATGAAATTTAATTCAGTGTTTGAATAAAATTAATCTTCCATTTTTATTTCTCATTGTGCAATACTTTATGATTTTTTTTTTCATTTATTCATCGAACGTATGTAAAGAGAAAAAAAAAGAAAGGAAGTATCTTATCTTATCAAGCACTAGAACAACAAAGTTTTATGAATTTGCAACATGCAATAAATCCTTTTTCTTCGTTTGAACTGCACCATAAATAGTTGTATATTTTTTCTCTATCGGAGAGAAAGTTACATTTAAAACATGATCGAACAATATGTACGTTCGTGTGTTTGACGCTTTCTTACAGTTTGAGATAGAAAAACTTCAGTAATAGAGAGGTTTTTGGTAGTAGATCGTCAGATAGTCATGAGCAGAGAAGTGCAATAAGTTGGTGTTTGTTTTGTAAGCTTTGTTTTCTATCAATATTAGACTGTTAATTATTTATATCTGGTACCTCAGAGTATACATCAGGCTCTCTAATTGTGATTTTTCCGATATTCTCAACAGTTTCTGATTGCGTAGCAATTAGTGGCGTAGCCAGAAAATTGCAGGTGGTGGGGCTGAGCCCCAAACTAATTCTGGCCTTCTGTAAATTATCATAATTTTCAAGAATATTTAACTGAGATTACAAACATTGAACGTTTGATTTTGAGTCACTATGATAAGCTGTATATTTTTATACTGAATACTGTGGATAAAAAACCGTATTTTCAAACAAATAAAATATCATAAAGAAAAGCTAGTTTATTTA
>Ga0209960_1002376_pt1 | contig 19062 bp, 20 predicted proteins | sample ThiBiot_500_plan_2_FD_183947 | JGI IMG/M metagenome (GOLD analysis project Ga0209960, IMG submission 183947) | Wastewater bioreactor microbial communities from Cape Town, South Africa - Thiocy_expt_500_plan (SPAdes) | ecosystem: Engineered > Bioreactor > Thiocyanate-remediating >...
CTTTAATCAATTTTTTGTCCTATTAATCGGGCGAAAGCAGATTGATATAAGTTGTTTAATGTTCTAGATTTGAACAATAACGAGCTGAGTTCGATTTATATAACCGTATTTTCACTCGATAAACAAAGATGGATTTGTATATGCAAAGATTATATGTCAATGCAGTAACGCCGGGCAGGATGACGAGAAAGGAAAAAGAACAATACATCCATTTACATCAGAAATACTTAAATTTAGATGCAAAATTTCTGATTGAATATTTATCCGCTCGCAATGAATTGTTGATGTTTTATGACAAGGAATCGCATGCATTGGTTGCAACTATAGGAATTCAATTAATCCGGTTTGAGAATAAGATTTTAGTCTATTTTGGTGATGTGGTCATCGAAGAAGATTACAAGCATGAAGGTTGTATCTCGCACACGACGGTAAAATATGCAATAAGAATGTTTTTATTGCACCCTTTTTGTGAAAAATATTGCTGTGGCCTTGCATCCAGTCCTGGTTCTCTCGAGTATACGATACGACATCGTCCCTCTTGGCCCGATGAGCAAAAGCGCACACCGCTTTCGGTAAATAAAATTATGATTAAAGCCTTACGTCAAATAGGTATTGAGCAATATAAAATTATTGCTAGTCATGTGATCACGTGTAATCTAGCGCCAAAAATTCAGGGGACTTTTCATACCAAAACTCCAAAGAATAGAAGGCTGGATACTTATTTTCATCGTATTAACCCCGGTGCTGAACAGGGAGAGCAGGTGTTCTTTCTAAATCCTTTTTACTTGAGCCATGCTATTGATTTGGCAATTCGTGCGCTTCACGCAAGTTTGATTAGAAGGCCTAAACTTTATCATAAAATTAGAAAAACCAAAGAAGTGAAACCCTACTATACCTTGTGGTTAATGACGCGATGCTTCGTAAGTGTAAAGATTAGTGCACTATGGCCTTTTTCAAAAATACACTAAGTTTTGACGATTATGGGCCAAGTTGTATTTAAAGAACAAATATTATACAATTTCATCCTTTTTCTTGTGAGGGAAAGGAATGAAACTGCATTGGTTGTGGATTTTAATTTTTTTAAACGTAACCGCGTGTGCCAGTAAGCAAACCGTTATGGTTGGTGATGAGCCTGTTACCATTAATTACAGCAAAGGACACGGAAAAACTTTTATTCATCTGCATCATAATGAGCAAACTGCGCTGCGAGCGGCTGAGGCTGTGGTTCAGCGTGAAGGGGGGAGCATCATTTCTCTGGAACATCGTGGTGGAAGGAATATTGTCTTCTACTTACAGGGCACACGTCATGAGTTTGATCCCAACAGAATTTTTTCAGATGAGGGCATACGTAAAACTTTATCGATGTTCGGACCCTATTCACTAAAGGCTCATCAAGAGGTACAAAAGCTGGCGCAAAAAATAAAAGCAATTCTGCCTGAGGGGAAAATTGTTGCCGTGCACAATAATGCCGGGTACTCCTTAAAAAATTATTTATCGGGTAATTCCTTAGAACAAGAAGCTCAAGCGGTTCATTTGGTACCCTCAAAATATTTTCGTAATTTTTATCTGGTAACACAAATTCAGGATTACTTACGTCTCAAAAGCCAGGGTTTTAATGGCGTATTACAAAAAAAAGCTGCGACTGATGACGGCTCTTTATCGGTTTACTTAGCTAAAAATGAATACATCAATGTTGAGGCAGGATTTGATCAACTTGCGGAACAAATTAAAATGCTGCAACATGCTTGAAAATTAGCCAGCATGCGTGTATTCATTTTCAAAATCCACCTAATAATCTTGGGGATAGAAGTTCCGACATGATATGATTATCCCCTCTAAAAATTTAATGGAGTTATCCATGACCTACGATAAAATTAAAGTCCCCGCTCAAGGCGAGGCGATTACTGTCGCTGCTGATAAATCGCTACGTGTACCCCATAACCCTATCATACCTTTTATCGAGGGGGATGGGATTGGCGTGGATGTGACTCCGCCCATGATTAAAGTAGTGGATGCAGCAGTAGAAAAAGCATACGGTTCTGAAAGAAAAATATCGTGGATGGAAGTTTACGCAGGCGAAAAAGCAACTCATGTCTATGGGGAGAATCAATGGCTTCCTCAGGAAACTTTGGATGCTCTACGTCAGTATGTGGTTTCTATTAAAGGCCCGCTCACCACGCCAGTTGGTGGTGGCATACGGTCCCTGAACGTAGCCATTCGCCAGGAGTTAGATTTATTTACCTGTCTACGGCCTATCCGCTATTTTACTGGTGTTCCAAGCCCACTTAAAGAACCTTGGAAAACCAACATGGTCATCTTTAGAGAAAACTCAGAAGATATTTACGCGGGTATCGAATGGCAAGCAGATACACCAGACGCGAAAAAAGTCATTAGTTTCCTTACCCAGGAAATGGGTGTAAAAAAAATACGTTTTCCTAATCATTGTGGTATTGGGGTTAAGCCCGTCTCTCACGATGGTACAGCTCGCCTAGTTCGTGCAGCTATTCAGTATGCAATTGATAATGACCAACACACAGTAACCCTAGTACACAAAGGGAACATTATGAAGTTTACTGAGGGTGCATTTAAAGAGTGGGGTTACGAGGTTGCTCGGGAACAATTTGGGGCGAAGCTTTATCAGGGTGGGCCGTGGATGGAATTAACCAATCCCAAAACTGGAAAGCAAATTATTATTAACGATGTCATAGCCGATGCTTTTCTACAGCAAATTCTCTTAAGACCCGAAGAGTATAGTGTCATCGCTACTTTAAATTTAAATGGTGATTACATTTCTGATGCGCTTGCTGCACAAGTTGGTGGTATAGGAATTGCGCCCGGTGCCAATCTTAGCGATGAAGTAGCGGTCTTTGAGGCAACTCATGGCACTGCACCTAAATATGCAGGTAAGAATAAAGTAAACCCAGGCTCTATTATTCTTTCTGCAGAGATGATGCTACGACATATGGGTTGGGTTGAAGCAGCAGATCTGATTATCAAAGGAATGGAAGGGGCCATTGAGGCCAAGACAGTAACTTATGACTTTGAACGCGGTATGGAAGGAGCGACTTTAGTGAGCAGCTCTGGTTTTGGTGATGAAGTCATTAAGCATATGTGATCGTTAAAGTTTAAATTCGTAATCTAGATAAACAGCAGGCCTTTTAGGCGCTCTGTTTATCTAGTTCAAATGGACTATCTCAGGAAAGGCTTTGATGCTTCAATCATGGATGTGAAGTGTCCAATATGTTTTTGATTACCTCAAGGGCTATTTTTTTCAGCGAAATTAGCCTTATTTACTGGCCAAAATCAGATAGGACGTCTATAAAAATAGTAAGAGGTTGTATGTTATGAGTGGACAAAATATAGCAGAAATCCTAAGGCCGCAAGTAGCTAAACCGGAAATACAGGCTGAAAATAAGCTACCAAGAAAATATAAGGTGGTCTTGCTCAATGATGACTATACACCTATGGATTTTGTAGTTGATGTGCTGAGGCATTTTTTTCATCTAAATGAGGAAATAGCTGTTCAGGTGATGTTACAGGTTCACATTCAGGGAAAAGGTGTGTGTGGTGTATTTACGCGCGATATAGCAGAAACCAAAGTGGCTCTGGTTAATGAATATGCCAGAATGCATGAGCACCCATTGCTATCCAGCATGGAACCGGAATAATTTGTTGTGAGCTGAAGAGGAGCAACGACAATGTTGAACAAAGAACTTGAATTCACCTTGAACCTGGCTTTCAAGGAAGCTAAAGAGAAACGGCATGAATTTATGACCGTTGAACACTTACTATTGTCATTGCTAGATAATCCAGCTGCAGGCAACGTGTTGCAGGCATGTGATGCCAACATTGAAGCTATGCGTCGCGAATTGATTGAATTTATTGATGAAACTACCCCCCGCATTCCCGAAGATGAGCTGGACCGAGAAACTCAGCCTACATTAGGTTTTCAAAGAGTGCTACAAAGAGCGGTGTTTCATGTACAATCTGCCGGTAAGACTGAAGTAACCGGAGCCAATGTGCTGGCTGCTATCTTCAGTGAGCAGGAAAGTCAGGCTGTGTACTTTTTACGTAAACAAGATGTTACTCGTCTGGATGTTATTAACTACATATCTCATGGTGTTTCGAAGTATCAGAACAATGATTTACATGAGAATATGAATTCATCTATGGATGAAGATATGGGTACTGCAGAAGGTAATGAATCGCCGTTGGAAAGCTATTGCACCAACTTGAACAAACGGGCTCGACAAGGCAAGATTGATCCGCTCATCGGGCGTCATGAAGAGGTGCAACGAACTATTCAAGTGCTTTGCCGCCGTCGTAAAAATAATCCCTTGCTGGTCGGTGAGGCGGGTGTCGGTAAAACGGCTATCGCTGAAGGCTTGGCGCGACGAATTGTCGATGGCGAGATCCCTGATTCAATTAAAGATTGTGTCGTCTACTCGCTTGATTTGGGTGCGTTACTTGCAGGAACTAAATATCGTGGAGATTTTGAAAAACGCTTGAAGGCAGTACTTAAGCAATTAAGTCAGCAAGAAGGTGCGGTATTATTTATTGATGAAATTCATACCATTATCGGTGCTGGTGCGGCTTCAGGTGGTGTTATGGATGCATCGAACCTGATTAAGCCTTTACTCGCAAATGGCGAACTAAAGTGTATTGGTTCGACCACCTATCAAGAATACCGCGGTATTTTTGAGAAGGATCGGGCCTTAGCGCGTCGCTTCCAAAAAATTGATATACCCGAGCCTTCTATAGACGAAACCTTTGAGATATTAAAAGGGTTAAAAGGGCGACTGGAAGAGCACCATGGGGTTAAATTCACGATCCCTGCACTTAAAGCCGCTGCTGAACTTTCTGCTAAATACATCAACGATCGTTTCCTTCCAGATAAAGCGATTGATGTTGTGGATGAAGCGGGTGCTTATCAAAACTTGTTAACAGCGAGTAAACGTAAAAAAATTATCAGTGTAACCGAAATTGAAAGTGTGGTTGCGAAAATTGCACGTATACCAATCAAAAAAGTTTCTGCTCGAGATAAAGATACGTTACGTAATCTTGAGCGGGATTTAAAATTACTGGTTTACGGACAAGATCAGGCGATTACGGCACTTGCTTCAGCAATTAAACTCGGACGCTCAGGATTAAGAGAACCACAAAAACCAGTTGGATGTTTCTTGTTTGCAGGTCCAACGGGCGTTGGTAAAACCGAGGTAACACGGCAACTTGCTAATGTCTTAGGAATTGAGTTATTGCGTTTCGACATGTCTGAATATATGGAAAAGCATACTGTATCTCGGTTGATTGGTGCGCCTCCTGGTTATGTAGGTTACGACCAAGGCGGATTACTCACAGAGGCTGTCACTAAAAATCCACATGCTGTTTTATTATTGGATGAAATCGAAAAAGCTCATCCTGATGTCTTTAACCTGTTACTGCAGATTATGGATCATGGCACCTTAACTGATACAAACGGACGCCAAGCTGATTTCCGACACATTATACTGGTTATGACGTCAAATGCAGGTGCAAGTGAAATGGTTAGGAATTCAATTGGTTTTTCAACCCAAGATAATACCAACGACGGGCTTGAGGTGATTAAAAAGCAATTTAGTCCGGAATTTAGAAACCGACTGGATGCAATTATTAATTTTGCACCGCTCGATGCTGAAACTATTGGTTTGGTTGTAGACAAGTTCTTAATGGAGCTGGACGAGCAGTTAAATCATCGAGGCGTGAGCTTCACGGTTGATAAAATGGCTCGTGAATGGCTGATTGAGCATGGGTATGACAAAGTCATGGGAGCACGGCCTATGGCGCGCCTGATTCAAGAAAATGTGAAAAAACCTCTTGCTGATGAACTTTTATTTGGTAAGTTGATGAACGGGGGGCATGTTACTTTAAAAGTTCAGGATGGTAAGTTACACTTTGATAGCCAGGATCATCGAGAGGGTGTTGTGTAAATGGGGTTATCAGTTACGATTATAGCTAAGAATGAAGAAAAAAATATTCGTAGATGTCTTGAATCAGTAAAGTTTGCAGATGAAATTATCGTTCTTGACTCTGGCAGTAATGACAAAACAGTCGATATTGCCAGAGAATATACTTCCAATGTTTATCAAACAGACTGGCCAGGATACGGGGCACAAAAGCAACGTGCTCTAAATAAAGCGACACAGGACTGGGTTTTGAATCTGGACGCAGATGAGAGCGTGAGCGAATCATTGCAGCATGAAATATTGGCTGCAATTCAGTCCAATAAAGCCGATGCCTACCGCATTGCAATCCGCATGAATTTTTATAACAAACCTTTGCGATTTTCATCAAGTCCCAAAAGGCATGCACGCTTATTTAAGCGTGAAAACGCATACTTTAGTGATGATATCGTTCATGAGAAAATTATTCTGCCTCAAGATGCGATCATTGGTAAGTTTAAAAATACGATCATGCATCATTCCTTTCAGGATGTCAGCCATGCCCTCTATAAAATCAACAAATATTCTTCCTACAGCGCTAAAACTTACTTGGCTCGTAAAAGAAATACCAGTTTTTTGAAAATTCTCGCAAGCACTTCCTGGATGTTTTTTCGCTGCTATATTTTACAGCGCGGATTTTTAGATGGTAAGGCAGGTTTTCTTTTTTCAGTATTCAATGCTCAGGGTGCATTCTACCGGGGCATAAAGCAACTTTATCAAGATTGCAATATCGAGCAATTACCAACATTAAAACAATAACAAGGATCTAAAAAAAAATGATTGATGGCATTAAAGAAAAAGGTATGATTATCGCCCCTTTTCTTATTTTGATGTTTACTTTTTTTATACCGATTAGCTCGAGTGTGAAATCCGTAATGGGTGTGGCGTGTTTGATTGCCATAGTACTTACCCCCCAGTATCGAAAACTGAGCGTATCTAATTTTACCAGTTTTTGGGGGTGCGCAATTCTGGTGTTCTTTGCCTATGTGGTGTTAGCCTCATTTTGGGCTGATTCCCCCTTTGCTTATCGCATTAGTGTCATTGATAAATATGCTAAAATCCTCTATCTGCCTCTCCTGGCTACAGTATTTATAAATCCAACGACTCGCCGTTGGACCTTTAATTTATTTATTGCCGCGATGCTGTTGACCTGTTTATTGTCTTTTATTAAACACTATAATCTAATTTTGTTGAATAATATGGAAGATAGTGGGGAAGTTTTTCATAATCATATTGCGACTGGATATATGGTAGCACTAGCTACTTATTTTGCGGGTATTTTATTTTTAACAGCGAATACCACGCAGGTAGAGCGAATTTATTATGGTTTGATGATCGTCGTGGGTAGTTATCAAATTTTCTTCTTAAATACAGGACGAACCGGTTATGTTATTTACTTGGTTTTAATGTGTTTTTTATTAATACAAAAATTACCTCTGAAGAGAGCATTCATTGGCTGTAGCCTATTATTTGCTACCGTTGGGATCGTTTATGTAGCAAGTCCGTTAATGCAAGTCCGTACCGCAGCGCTTATAAGCGATATCAAATTTTTGCAGCAGCATGAAGAAAATACATCGCTGGGTTTTCGCGTGCAATTCCATGATTATGCACGCTCTTTATTTGAGAAAAATCCACTATTTGGTTTAGGGACAGGGACATTTAAATATCATTTTGGACTGGATCAACCTGTTCCCGCCTGGGATCGGAAGCTCAATGATCCTCATAGTCAATATTGGTTAACGCTGGTTGAGCTGGGTGTGGTCGGTATGGGTCTGTTTCTATTTTTTATCTTCAGTTTGTTTGTCACTGCTTTAAAACTGGAGGAGAACAAACCTGTAGTACTCGGTATTTTGCTTGCATTTATCTTAGGCTGCTTTACTGATTCGATACTATGTTATTCAACTGCGGGAATGCTGATGATTGTCTTCACCGCTTTAGGATTTGGTGAGTTAATAGAAAAGAGACATTCTCTTAGGGAAAAAGAAAAAATGCTGGTCAATCCTGAAGTAAGTATGGCAATTTAGGCCATACTTCAAAATCTAAATATTTAATGACATCATGCAGTCCTATATAAATATAATTTTATGGGAATGCGGATCTTTTGGATTTCAAGAGAAAAATTGTCTATAGTTATAGTGTGCTACCTTTATGGATACACGATTTAAGGAAAATGAATGAACAATTTTTCTAATGATGAAAAAGATTTTCTAAGAAATACACAACTTCTAAAACACCTTTCCGAGGAAGATTTTAAGATTTTTCTACAGAAATCTGAGCGCGTAACGATTGCATCGGGGCAAGATCTATTAGTTGAAGGAAGTGAAAGCGATGATTTTTTCATTATTATGTCGGGTAACGTTTCTTTACTAAAAAAGGAAGGCGAGACAAATATAGAAAATTTTCTGGGCACCTTATCTATTGGTCAAACAGTGGGTGAAATGCGTATTATTCAGAATCGCGCCTGCAGTTTGACAGTGAGAGCCGAAGGGGAGGTTATTGCCCTTCAAACCTCCATCGCAGGTTTGCGTCAAGACCAAAATTGTTATCAATCCATTTTAGAATCCATAGGTATTATTCTGAATGAGCGTTTATTTAACACCAATGTAACTATATCCAATACCATTAAAGAAAAGAAGCTTAAAAGAAAACAGCTCATTTTTTCTCTACTCTTTATCATAGTGCTGATATTATTTCTGGCGGAGTTGAGTTTTGCTCTATACTATGCATTAAATCCACGTGATTTTTGTGATGCAGTTTATTCCTACCCCGCAGTAAATCAATTGCCGAAAACCTAGTGCTTTAGCGCTTAATATACTCAGCAGAACGAATATCACTACCGTATATTAAAAATTCTGAAACTTGAACTATATTAGCTCATTTAGCCCGATAAACGTTTAATAGTAAGCAAATGAATTTACTATAAATTCCGAAAAAATGATACATAACTACCATTTGGCTCTTTAATTAATCTAATATTTAAATAACCATACAGAAATAAGAGAGTCATAGCAAAATGCCTACTCCTGAATTACTCCAGCACTTCACCTGCGCCAATACCAAAAAGATTATGACTGACCCGGTATTGATATTTAGAAATAAAGAACTTGTCGCTGTTGAAAGAGAAAGTGTTGCTAAAAATTATCATGGACCCGTTTATGAGGCGCCCACTTTAAAAAAAGAAATTGAAAAGTGGCAGGAGGGAGGAGATAGAAACAAGACTCAAGTAGACAAAGCGGATTATACCCGCTCATACATGATACTGGGTGAACAGGGAACAGGTAAAACTCAATTTTTAAAGAGTTTGACGAATGAAAATTTTAATCAAGAGTACATTAGTACCATCGATGCCGCTTTTTTTACAAAAACCATTGAGATAAATAACGCCAAAGTAAAATTAAATATCCTGGATCCAGCTCACTTATTTAAGGAAAACTGGGGAAATTCTTATACTGGAATTATTCTCACCTATGATGTAACGCACCGAGACTCCTTAGGGCAACTGACTTCTTGGCTGAAGCAAATTGAAGCAAAATATTATGTTGACCAATTAACTATACAAATTGTGGGAACCAAGAATGATTTAAGAGCGGAGCGCTGTATCTCTTTAGAAATGGCAAAAGATTTCGTCAAAAAGTTTAATGAAGAGAATCCGCAATTTAATTTACTCGTGCCGGTGGAGACAAGCGCAAAGAGTAAAGCGAACATTCTTGACCCATTGGTCGCACTGACAAAACAAATTGTTCCTGAAATTAATACAAAAAAAGAAATTAAAACACAGAATTCAAGTGAAATAGATTTCACTTCCGCTATTGATAAATTAAAAAATTATAAAAATTATCGTGGTCAGGATGAGCGTGATCTTTACCATGGGCATCTATCGAGTTTATTTGGTGGATACAGTAAACAACAGAAGTTTGCAGCGGTTGATATTCTCATTGAAGTTTTAGAGGGTAAAAAAACCAAAGATTTTTTGGCTCCTTATGAAAAAATATTAAAGCAAGGTTCATTAGGAACAATATATAAAGATATCAGTCCTCTTCTGAGTGAACGGGAGGAGCTAACGACAAATCTCAAAATTTAATTATGTAGTCTGCGAGTTATATTATGATTGACAATGATTTCCTCATTGCTGGCATATGAATTTAAAAAGATTCAACCTTTAAGACCTGATAGGCAGGGGTTTCATAAGGGTGTGCATTCTTTAACGCAGCGATCGCAGGCCTGATTTGTTCTGCAGTGCAAATCATTTCAACTTTATACTCCACTAATCGTTCTAATTGATCGGGTTCGCCGATGAAGGCATTGCTACCAGCAAGTGGCATGAACTGACCTTCGCCGCGTGTTTGCCAGGAACAGCTCTTATAATTTCCTATACTGCCTGCGCCAACAGCAAAAATTGCATTTTTTACTTGCTCAAGATGGGTTTCAGGAACATAAAAATAGAGTAAATACATGAATTCTCCAATTTTGTAATCAAGTGGGTGATACCTCATTAATAAGCGTTCATGTTTTAAAGTGAATCTACTTCAATTTAGTATGATCAATTGGCCAAAGGTCATAAAAATGATGTACGGGCCCGTTTCCTTTACCGATTACTTGATGTTTTGCACCCGATATAGCTTGCGTTAAATATATTTTAGCCATAGTACATGCCTCAATTAGGGTATATTTATGTGCCAATAAAGAGGTAATTGCTGCGGATAAAGTGCAGCCCGTGCCATGGGTATTTTTTGAATCGATACGCGTGCCTTGCAACCATTCCTCATTTCCAAGTTGGTCTTGATAAAAGTCATCCGCTTCACTACCTGTTAAATGACCACCTTTAAGCAAAACTGCATAAGTGCCTAGTTTGAGTAACTCATGAGCTACTAAAGGCATGTCTTGCTCTGTGGTGCATGGAATATCGGTTAAAGTATAAGCTTCAGGCAAATTAGGGGTGACGAGCGTCGCTAGGGGTATGAGTTTATTTTTTAATGTAAAAACCGCTTCAGGTAAAAGCAGGGCATCACCACTTTTAGCGACAGTAACCGGATCAAGGACGATAGGGATATCGGGCGCATATTGTTTTAAAAATTTTGCTACTGTTTCGATGATTTCCTGATTAAAGAGCATACCAATTTTTATGGCATCCGGAGTGATATCATCAAAAATTGCGATAAGTTGTTCTTCTATGAGCGCAGCAGGCAGGGCATGACAAGAACGTACGCCACAGGTATTTTGTACAGGAAGCGCAGTCAAAACGGTCATTCCATAGCATCCTAAGGCAGAAAATGTTTTAAGGTCTGCCTGTATACCCGCGCCGCCGGAACCATCAAAGCCTGCAATGGATAAAGTTTTATAAAGCATAATTAAATCTCGAGCGTTTCACTAAAAAAATCCCAATTGGGTTCGTACAGTGCATCGATAAAATGCTGCCGGAATGTACCTGGCTTGCTAATGTTTTGAGCAACGTATTGACCGCAAAGGCTAAAATAAGTCAGTGCGTGCACAGTACCTTGATAATAACTCTCACTACAACAAACAAACGCACTGATTACGGCCGTTAAAGTACATCCCATACCCGTGATTAAAGGCATTAGTGAGGAGCCGTAGTTTAACCTATGTTCCTGGTTCAGGTCGGTAATAAAATCTTCCGCACCACTGATTGCGACAATATTCTTATAGCGCTCGGCGATTATACAAGCGCTGCTCATGGCGGAAGAAACATGCTCTGCAGTTTCCACGCCACGAGTTGTGGTGCCTATGCCACTTAAGCTCATGATTTCGCTGGCGTTACCGCGGACCACATCTACCTTGGATACTAAAGACAGCGCAGTGCTGGTACGTAAATGGCTGGCACCAGCACCCACTGGATCCAGGACAATTGGTTTTTTGCGCGTTTTTGCCTGTTCTACTGCATAGTGTGCTCTTTTAGCAAAGACCTCATTTACAGTACCCAGATTAATATAAACTACCTGACTCAAGGCAATAAGCTCTGCAATTTCTTCTTCAGCCTCAGACATAACGGGTGCAGCCCCGAGCGCCAATAAGCTATTTGCCATGAAATCCATAGTAACGTAGTTCGTTAGGCAAAGGACAAGGGGCTTCTTTTCACGGATTGCAGTGACCGTACGCTTCATTTCATCTATCATGTTGTATCCGCTCATGAAAACATTATGATGTACTTTAGATTCAAAAAATTTCCAATCCTACCATGCTGCGATTTTCTCTACTGGATTTTGTAATGAGCATTCTTCAGATATGTATCCATCATTACAGACGATAAGACCTGAAGGGGAACTTACGTTAGGAGGGAGAACGCCTCCATGCCACATACAACACCCTTGTAGTAACTGTAAATCCATCACTGCGTGCGGGGTACAATAACAGACTGAATAAAAACCATTGTTACACACCAGACGTCCTGCAGAGGAATCACAATAGCTGACGCCACCCATCTGATTACAACAGGCGCTTTCATTGTTTTTTTTCGCGAAAACAGGAGACATAAGGATGGAGAGAAGGCCAATTAATGTCACAGATCTAAAGAGTACTCGCATCTTGAAATTCCAATTTAATTAGTAGAGTTAGGATAGCATAGACTTTGTCGGACGTGTAGCGTACAGGCGAGCAAATCCACTGGGTGTTATCGTCAGTTGAGGGTCGATAAAAGTTACAGGTTGCAATTAACTATAGAACTGGTGTGATAGTAAATAACTTGTAAGTAAACCCGCAAGTAGCCCAAAGAGATGGGCCTCCCATGAAACGCCTTTTTTTTGCGGAAAAATGCCTAAAAAAATACCCGCAAAGTAATACACACTGACGACGCCAAGGATAATATTCAGCAGTCCCCCTTGCTGATAAGCATTAATTACTAAAAACCCCCAATATCCAGTAATTACTCCACTCGCACCAATATGAATGCCGGGTTTGCCAAAACACCAAACGGCAAAACCACTGATTACCGTGATAAGGAACGTTACAAGCAAGTAGTAAGGCAGCCCCTGCAGCAAGATGAAATTACTTAAAACAATGAGGGGTATGGTATTGAAGAAAATATGGTTGAATGAAGCATGGAGAAAAGGCGCTAAAAAAATGCCAGGAATCCCCCGTATTTTTCTGGGAATAAGCCCAAAATATAAAATCAAATTTTTATCAATGCTGGTTACCAGGAACACGCTCCACAAAACTAGAACAATAGCGAAAAGCGTACCTGAATTGTATTGGGTTTGGGCAATTATTAAATTTAAGCTATTAATTATATTTTCAATCATCTCGGTCTATCATTCAGGTGTATTTGGTTCTGGTGCCGGATAGGCTTTGTCCACTGTACACTGTAATCGTCCCTCAGCCAACCGTATAGTAACTTGTGATGCAGGTAAGACCTCGCTCCAGGAGAAGATCACTTTTTCTTGCTGTGTGACAATTGCATATCCCCTATCGAGTGTTGCCAGGGGGCTTACTGCGTTTAAGGTCGCAAATTGAGCGCGTAATGTAGAATGATGTCGATGGAATTGCTGTTTCATCAAGTGCACTAGCTGGGCACGCAACTGAGCAATTTTCGCTAGAGATTTAGTAATATGCGCCTTTGTATTATGTGCATTTAATTGGTGAATGAGTACTTGAAGTTGATGTTTTTTATTTTGCAGATGTTGTTGAGTAATGCGTTGTAATTGTCGCTCTAAATAATCCAATGTTTGCCAGTGACTGGCAATGGTACTTTGTGGCGATGAAATTTTTTCCTGTAGATGACCGAGACGGCTTTGATGATGGCGTAGCAGACGATACATCGAATCGGTTAGCCGTATTAATAGCTGCTGAATAAATTTTAACAGATCTTGACCATTTGGCGTAACACGTGCGGCGGCTGCAGTCGGGGTTTCTGCGCGATAATCTGCAACAAAATCAGCAATGGTAAAATCCGTTTCATGGCCAATACCTGCAACCACTGGAATTAGGCTTTGTGCGATTTGTCGTGCGAGTCCTTCATCGTTAAATGGCCATAAATCTTCAATGCTACCCCCCCCTCGAGCTAATATAAGAACCTCACACCGTTGCTCACGATTTGCACGAATTAAAGCTTGTGTCAGCTGCAAGGCTGCATTTTTTCCTTGCACTTCACACGGATAGATAACGATTTCGGCAAGAACATAGCGTCGCGCCAATGTGGATAACATATCTTGAATTGCAGCGCCTGTTGGTGAGGTGATAATTCCAATAGTATGAGGATAAACAGGTAATGCTTTTTTGCGCTCGGGAGCAAAAAGGCCTTCTGCAGCAAGTTTGTTTTTTAACGCGTTAAATTGTTGGTAAAGAATACCAAGCCCTGCTTCGGTGACCTCATCGACAATGAGCTGATATTCGCCTCGTGCCTCATAAAGACTGAGTCGACCACGAATAATAATCTGTAAACCATCGCACATTTTTTTGGTAATGGTATTTAAATGACGGTTTTTGAAATATACACAACGCAGCTGCGCTGACGCATCTTTTAAACTAAAGTAAAAATGCCCTGAAGCCGGTTTACTCAGATTCGAGATTTCACCTTCGACACAAATTTCACCGAGATCATTTTCAAGGAAACTTTTTACCTGACGATTGAGTTGACTTACCGTTAATATATATGGTGATGGTTGCATCCAATTACCAGTTTACAAATGAATAAAACAGATAGTAACAAACCCTGGAAATGAATAGTAGTCACATACTTATCATTCACTCTTTGCAAGTGTTAATGAATACGTTATTATCGATTTCATCTTAGCTAGAACATGAATACAATGAACTTTTTATCAAGTCAAAAGAAATTTATTTGCCCTATTTTTACTTTATTTTTGACTATTCATCTCAGTGGTTGCATTGATCTATCCGCGGCTAAATATCATCCGGAAAAAAAAATTGTAAATGAAACGGAAACGCGCATTGCAGCACGCACTTCCCATCCTGAATATCGGGGTGAGGTACATACCATGCTCGGAGGCTTGGGTGTGTTTAGCACGGGTATGAAAGAACTGAGTAGTTCGGTTGAACGCGTTTATCACATTCCTGCACCCAGTGAGATGTGGTACAACGCTGGAAAAGTCGTTCGCGATATTGAAACTTATTACCGCAACCATCCCGAGCATCGCCCCATTATTTTGGTGGGACACTCCTTAGGAGCAAATGAACAAATAGCGGTAGCCAGACAACTAAACAGAAAAGGAATCGATGTTGATTTATTAGTCACAATCGATGCTGTTTCGCGCGTACATGTCCCTGCGAATGTTAAATACGTTATGAATTTCTATAAACCCGGTTTTGTACCTATGTTTAGTGGTTTAAGATTAAAAGCGGATGCACCGGAAAAAACAATCATTGATAACATCAACGTGAATACATTAAAGGGAATTAAAGTAAATCATTTTACTATTGACAAGGAACCCGTGGTACAGGCAATGATTATGGATAAAATCAAGAAGGTGACCAGGAATGCAAAGAGAGTCGAACACACTTGAAGTACAGGCTGGGATGCGGGTATGTATTATTGGGGCAGGACCCAGTGGACTTGCTGCGATAAAAAATCTTCAGGAAGAAGGTATTACTCAACTCACAGTTTTTGAAAAGAATAATCAAATTGGTGGTAACTGGGTATTTGATGAGTCAAACACACATTCCAGTGTTTATGAGACGACCCATATTATCAGCTCCAAGCGCTGGTCGCAGTTCGAAGATTTTCCTATGCCGGATCATTATCCGGATTATCCGTCACATCATCTAATCCTTGAGTATTTCAAAAATTACGCGAAGCATTTTGCTTTAGAACGGTATATCCGTTTTAATACAACCGTGACAAAGATTACTTTAACTCCTGAAAGAAAATGGCACGTTACTTATGAAAATAGTGAGGGAACGCATCAATCAGAGTTTGATTATTTGTTGGTAGCAAATGGTCATCACTGGGATCCCAATTTACCGCAGTATCCAGGCCATTTTAATGGCCAAATTCTTCATTCGCATCAATATAAAAAAGCGGCTTCCTTTTCCGGAAAAAAAGTTTTAATCGTTGGTGGTGGTAATTCCGCATGTGATGTGGCAGTAGAAATTGCCCGGGTCTCTCCATTTACCTGCATTAGTATGCGCCGCGGTTATCATATTTTTCCTAAATTTGTTTTCGGAAAAGCCACGGATGATGCAGTTGCTAAAACCTTATGGATGCCATCTTGGCTGCGGCAAAAGTTTTTTGCGATAGTAATCCGTATCTTGCAAGGACGTTATGCCAAATACAATTTACCGAAACCCGATTGTGATCCTTTGGAAATACATCCAACTGTTAACAGCGAGCTTTTATACTCGATTCGCCATGGAAAAGTAAAACCTCGCGCTGGAATTAGTCATTTTTCAGAGGATAAGGTGTTCTTTACCGATGGCACTCATGAAGCATTTGATACGATCATCTTTGCCACGGGCTACAAAATAAGCTTTCCTTTTTTTAATAAAGAGTTTATTGATTTTAGTGATTCGACCAAAGTGCCGTTGTATCGCAAAATGATGCATGCAGAATATGATAATTTGTATTTTATTGGTTTATGCCAACCGCAAGGGTGCATCTGGCCCTTAGCTGATTTTCAATCAAAAGTGGTGGCGCGTATTTTAGCCGGAAAATTAAAGCGTCCAGAGCACATACAAGAAAAAATCGATGAAGAAATGAATCGCCCTCATTATCGTTTTAAAGCACACACGCGTCATGCTGTTGAAGTCGACTATCATCGTTTTCGTAGAGAACTAATGGAAATGCTTGCCTAAGAATGAAGCGTACCCAAGAGACGCTTTGATTTATTGCGTCTCTAATCTTGCCTGGACAATTTTCTTTTTTGTTCTCTTTTATAAAGTGAAGAAATAATTTTCTGCACATCATTGCCGTGCGGTCCATCTTGTAGAAGAAGATGTTTTATCCGATCCTCGGCATAATTTTTTACTTCTTTATCGGGTACAATGTAAAATTTTTTCTGTGCTACCTGATGGATTATATCGCGAGCGACCTCGAGCGCCGGGCGAGAGTGACTCATATACTGATGGAGCGAATTTTGAAAGGTTGCTGCATTATTCTCAGGATTTAACAGTCCGGTGTCGGTGAAGGAGGGGAGTGCTACGGACACCTGAATAGGCAGCTCGATATCATGTAAGTCAAAAAACAGTGATTCACTTAACGCTAACACGGCATGTTTTGACATGGCATAAGCAGCGGTTTGAGAGCTGGTGCACACAGCGTAAAGACTTGCCATATTTACAATATGAGCTGGAAGTCTGGATTCTAAGAGCAAAGGAACAAAGCCTTGAATTATATTTAACATACCAAACAAATTAACCTGGATCACCGCGGCAACTGCTGCTAAATCTAACTCCCAAATTGGGCCTATAGGACCAATTACCCCTGCATTATTATAAATCCAATCAATACTCAACTTGGTTTTTTGGACATATGCGGTTAATTCTTTTATTTGCTCACGATTGGTAATATCACATACGAATGCTTCAAGCTGTTGGGGGTATAATTCATTAAATGCTGCTTTTTTCTGATGTAAAAGTGATTGGTTCTTATCAACCATTAATACTCTTTCGCCCTGTTCCAAGTAAATTTGCGTTAATGCCAGACCAATACCGCTGGCAGCACCTGTTATGATGGCTGTTTTCATAAGTTACCTTTGCTTTAGAACATGATACAGGGAGAAGAGATTTTGCTATAATTTAAAAAAATGTAAAGAGTTATGAGGTCTTACAGACGATTCCACCTAAAAAGCATTAACTTTTTTAGTTTCTTGTGTAGTTTCGTTTTTATAATAGTCAGGGAGAACGTTATGAACGATAATGAAATACCACAACCCAACGAAATACCTGAACAACCTGATGAATATCCCTCAATACCGCGGCCAATAGAACCTGAAGATCCGCAAACACCAGAACCTGAACCTAAAGATACGCCTGAACCTAATTTAGATTAAGCATCAATTCAGAATGAGAGCAGCTAATTCCTGTTCGATATTTTGCGCACGCATTAAAGTCTCACCAATTAAAAATCGGTGAATATCTGCCTTGCGCATGATGTTGATGTCGGTTGCATCGTTAATGCCACTCTCAGTTATCATCAGTCGATCGTTGGGAATGTATTTTTTTAATTCTAAACTTAAATGAATGTCGGTTTTGAAACTGTGTAAGCTACGGTTATTTACACCTATCAGTGGTGTGGGTAATTTTAGTGCTCGCTCTAATTCAGGGGCGGTATGGCTCTCAACTAATATTGCCATATTTAAACTTTGTGCAATCTGGCTATAATCATGCAGTTGACTATCATCAAGTAACGCTACAATAAGTAAAATGCAATCAGCTTCCAGACTATAACTTTGATGGATTTGATATTCATCAATAATAAAATCTTTACGTAAAACAGGGAGGTGGCTATTTGTTTTCGCTAAACTTAAATACTTTGCGCTTCCTTGAAAAAATACCTCATCGGTTAACACGGAAAGGCAGCGCGCACCTGCTTGGGAGTAGGCCTTAGCAATTTCTTCTACATTAAAGTTTTGACGAATTATCCCTTTACTTGGCGATGCTTTTTTTATCTCAGCTATGATTGCAGGCGTCGTACTATCGTACAGCGCTGCGATAAAGTCGCGCCGGGGGAGTTGGGGTTGGGGGAGTGAGGCCAGAGGATTTTTATGGCGTGCAATGCTTACTTCTTCATGTTTTTGTTCTGCTATGCGGTCTAAAATACTATTCATGAGTTTGCTCTCGCATAAGGGTGCGTGTTTGTTGCTGCAATTGAGTAAAACAATCGAGTGCCGTGCCATTATCAATTGTTTCTTGGGCGATTTTTACGGCATCGGGAAGGTTTGTAGCCGTCTGTGCGCAGTACAGTGCTGCTGCTGCATTAAGTACCGCAATATCACGAGCGGCTCCCTGCTCCCCGTGTAATACTGCTTGTATAAGCTTAAGGCTTTGAGCCGCAGAAGATACAATAATGGGCATTAATGATGGATGAGACAAATTATAATCCTCGGGCTTTATTATCCATTCCTGATAAGTTCCTTGGTGATATTCAATAACCCGAGTCGGTGCACATATACTAATT
>Ga0209960_1002377_pt1 | contig 19061 bp, 15 predicted proteins | sample ThiBiot_500_plan_2_FD_183947 | JGI IMG/M metagenome (GOLD analysis project Ga0209960, IMG submission 183947) | Wastewater bioreactor microbial communities from Cape Town, South Africa - Thiocy_expt_500_plan (SPAdes) | ecosystem: Engineered > Bioreactor > Thiocyanate-remediating >...
TTTTTCTTTCTTTCTTTTTTTTTTTCTTTTTCTTTCTTTTTTTTTTTCTTTCAGATTTTAATTCCGGATTCTAGGTTCCTAAAACTGTACATAATTTCATTGGTTTAGCAAAAAAAGGATTCTATAAAGATGTCACTTTTCATAGATTGATCAAAAATTTTATGGTTTATTTCATTTCTCGTTTTTTCTGTGATTACATTAAAAAAAATTTTTTTTTTCCCACAGATTCAAGGTGGTGATCCTACTGGAACAGGAAGTGGAGGAGAATCATTTTTTGGGAAACCATTTGAAGATGAAATTAGACAAAGTCTTTCTCATGAAGGCATGGGAATTTTAAGTATGGCAAATAGAGGACCAAATACAAATACTTCTCAATTGTTTTATTTTATTTTTTATTTTTTATTTTTTATTTTTTTATTTTTCCTTTTCTTTTCTTCCTTTCAAATAACTCTTTTGTTTCTTTTCTCAGCTTTCTAACATTTAAGTCATGTAAACATCTTGATAATAAACATACGATTTTTGGAAAAGTAGTTGGAGGATTAGAAGTTTTGAAAGGAATGGAAAATGCTCCAGTTGACAAAAAAGATCGACCAATTGTTTGATTTTTTTTTTTTTTTTTTTTGAATTTTTATTTTACTTTTATTTTTCTTTACTTTTAAAGTTAACATTTCTTTCAAAAAAATAGGAACCAATTATTATTAAAGATATAATTATTTTTACTGATCCATTTGAAGATTATGAAAAAGCTAAGGAAGAAGAAAGATTAAAAGAAGAGCAAAAAGAAAAAGATAAACATGTATTTTTTTCTTCTTCTTTAATTCTCAAATTTTTCTTCACATAAGAAACTAACTTAAAAAAAATAAATTAGGAAGAAAAAGGTCAATGGTTTACAAATCCAACAGGAAAACCAAAGCCAAAAGCTGGAGGAGGTGTAGGAAAATATATTCAAGATGAGACAATGGCCAAGAGCTCACCATTAGAAGATTATGGTTCTGAAACATCAGGTCAACCAAAGAAAAAACTCAAGTCATCTTCAGACCTCAATGATTTTTCTTCATGGTAGGAAAAAAAAACCAACTACAAACTTCAAACAAACTCAAGAAATAGAGAAAATTTTGTAACTTTTTTTGTAATTCATCTTCCCAACTTAGCGAACTAAATTCACAAAGTTTATTTTTCATTTTTTTTTATTTTTCATTTTGAAAACTTTTCAACGTTTTAAAATTTTCAATTCGATGGATTATTTTTCTTCTTTGGTTCATCTCAAAGCTTCAATTATCAAAAAAAGTTTCAGGATCACAAAATGATGTTCAACAACCTCTAATTCATTACAAAGTTCTTTATTATTTATCCCAAGTTTGATAATTGTATTTATTTACTTGAAAGGGAAGAAAAATTCAAAAAAAAAAAAAAAAAAAAAAAAAAAAAAAAAAAAAAAAAAAACCGTTAAAATTTTCAAAAAAAAAATTTTTTTTTTTTTTCCAACAATAACCGAAATCCAAAACACAACTCCCAATTTTCAACATCCCAATTCAATACTAATTCATACAATTCATTCCATTACATTATATTCAAACAGAATAAATAAATCAAAGTTTTCAATACAAAAAGAGGTAGAAGTAGAATTATAAATAATAGTTAAAAGATGGACAATTTTGCAAATAAAGCACCAGCCGTTTATTTGAATTATAAACAAGAATATGGTAACCTCTATTCTATTCTCATTCTATTCTTTAATTCTTTAATTCTTATTTTAAAATTGTTAGTTTTCTAATGTATGTTTATAATTATTTGAACAACAAAAAATTAAAATATAATAGAGAAGTGTAAGAATTTTTTTGAACAATACTCAGAACCTTCAAGTACTGGTCAACCTTTTTATAAATACCAAGACCAAGTTGTAAGAACTATAACTTTTAGTTTTTATTATTATTTTGAGATCTATTATTACTTTATTGTTTGTTTGTAATTTTTCTAAGGTATTTTTTTATTTTCATTAAATTAATTAGAAACAAGTTTCAAGATTGCAATTAAAAACCGTTGAAATTAGTTTGGACGATATCGCAAATGTATTGTCTTTTCTTATTATATTTACAAACTTTCAATATTCAATTTTTCATTTTTTTCAAAAAATTTAAAGTTTGAAGATGCAGGAGAAGAATTATCAGCTAAAATTCAAAGAAATACAAAAAGATATTTAACTCTCTTTTCAAAAGTTATTGATGAAATGTTACCTCCACCAAGTCTTGATGTAATTTTATTCTATTCAATCATTTCAAAAAAAAAAGAAGATATTAACCATTTAAATAAAACTTTAAAGACTGAATCTGATGACACATTTGATGTTATTATTGCACATCGAGTTCTTCAAGCTGAAAATTTACGTGATCAAACATCTACACAAAATATTAAAGAAATGTTTCCTGCTGAACTTTTAAGAAGATAGTATGTTTCTTTAAGATCTCATTTCTTCTTTCATGAAACTAATTCGATTATCTTTTTCTTTCTTTTTTCTTTTTTTAAATAAAAAGTGATATTACATTCAAACCAAGAGCCAAAGATAAGTATCTTTCAGTTCGTCAAATTAAAGCATCAGATATTGGTGCTCTTATAAGCATTGAAGGTATTGTGACTCGTATCTCTGAAGTTAAACCAAAAGTAGTCATTGCAACTTATACTTGTGAAAATTGTGGTTTTGAAACATATCAAGAGGTATAATTTGTTTCTTTTTATGTTTTTATTTTTTTGAAGAATAACAAAACAAAACAAAAATATAATATTTTCTTTCTTTTTCTTTATTTTAGGTTTTATCAAAAATCTTTTCTCCCTTAGTTGAATGTAATTCTCCCAAATGTAAAAAAAATGGTATTCCAGGTCGTCTTCATCTTCAAACAAGAGGATCTAAATTTATAAAATTTCAAGAGTTGAGAATCCAAGAACTTGTATTTATTTATTTATTTCAAAATTAATTTTTTTTTTTTTTCACTAAAAAAAACAAAACAACAATAGTCAAAACAAGTTCCAATTGGACATATCCCTAGATCACTTAATGTAACTTTAACAGAAGATCGAACCAGAGTTGCTAATCCTGGTGATGTTGTTAAAATATCTGGAGTAATTTTTTTTTTTTTTTGGAAAAAAATTTTCTTGTCTTGTCAATTAATAAAATGATAATAATAAAATTTACTTAGATCTTTTTACCCACACCTCACACTGGATTTGCTGCCATTAAAGCTGGTTTAATTGCTGATACATATTTAGAAGCATTGAGTATCGAACAAACCAAAAAACAATACTCAAATTATGAAATCGATTTTGAAACAGCAGAAGCAATTGAAGAGTTGAAGTTAGGTAAAATTCTCATTTCTATCTTCTATTTTATTTTATTTTATTATTTTATTTACTTGATTTTATCATTTTAGTTGATATTTTTTTCTTGATTTAAACTCTTTCATTATAGACCCTCAATTGTATGTAAAATTATCTCAATCAATTGCCCCTGAAATTTATGGTCATGAAGATGTAAAGAAGGCATTACTTTTACAACTTGTTGGTGGATGTACAAAAGTTCTTGATGATGGAATGAAAATTAGAGGAGATATTAATATTTGTTTAATGGGAGATCCTGGAGTTGCAAAAAGTCAAATGTTGAAACAAATTTGTCAAATTGCTAGTCGAGGAGTTTATACAACAGGAAAAGGTTCCTCAGGTGTTGGTTTAACAGCTGCAGTTGTTAGAACAGGAAATTCAAAAACTGCCTCTGAGGGTGAAGTTGTTGTTGAAGCAGGAGCATTAGTTCTTGCAGATAATGGAATTTGTTGTATTGATGAGTTTGATAAAATGGATGAATATGATAGAACAGCTCTTCATGAAGTTATGGAACAACAAACTGTCTCAGTCTCAAAAGCTGGTATTTCAACAACCCTTAATGCACGTACAGCTATTCTTGCTGCTGCCAATCCTGCTTATGGTAGATACAATCCAAAAAAATCACCTCTCGCAAACATCAATCTTCCAGCTTCATTACTATCAAGATTCGATTTGTTGTTCTTATTATTAGATAAACCAAATCTTGATGATGATTTAAAACTTGCAAAACATGTTACTTATGTTCATTCTTCTGGAACTCATCCTCCACTTTCTTTTACACCTGTTTCTGCTAAAATCTTAAGGTTTTTTTTTTTCTTTTTCTTTTTTTAAAAAAATAATTAAATGAATAAATTAAATCATATTATAGAGGATATATTTCACAAGCAAGAAAAGTTGAACCTTTCCTTCCTTCTTCAGATGATCAAAAAGGAAAGGCTCTTATTGAATATATTGTTGCTACATATGCAAAACTTCGTTCAGCTGAAATGAGTGAACAAGAAGATATGGGTTATATATCCCCTCGTACATTACTTGGAATTCTTCGTTTATCTCAAGCATTGGTTTGATTCTTATTGCTTTTCTTATTTTTTAATTCCAATTTCTTTTTCATCATTCATTCATTCAAATCAAACAAATATTTAGGCTCGTTTAAGATTTTCAGAGAATATAGATAAAGCAGATATTGATGAAGCTATTCGTTTAATGGAAGTTTCAAAATCATCTTTAGAAATGAAAGGAGATACTAGGTTTGAATGAATATTTCCAAATTTTTTTTTAAAAAAATTTAATTTTTTTTTTAAAAAAATAGAGCTGAGTTTACAGATCCAACTTCAAGAATTTATACCATTATTCGTGATTGGGCACTTGAAAATGGATCAACTGAAGTAAATTGTGATGATATTATTCACAAAGTTTTATTTGAAGGTTTTACAAAGAATCATTTGGATGAATGTTTAAGAGAGTATGATGAGCTAGGAATTTGGATTTTGAGCCCAGATAAACTTAAAGTTACTTTCGCTGATTGATTGAAAAACAATCTCAACAAAAGTTTTTTTTCTGATTTTTGTAGCCAACAACTAAATAATTAAACCAAGTAGGAATAAAATAGTAATAATACGAAAATAAATCTCACTTTTAATAATACAAGTTATTTACAATTATTGACTTATGAGATATTGTGGTTGGTCTTCCTCGAGTTCATTATAAATACATTGTTCTGGTTGTGAAGTGGATCCTTTAACTAAATTTTGAATTGGTTGAGGAAAACATCCAAGCAAATCAAGTTCCACTTTCAAGTCCATATTCATATTGAATCTCCAGTTAATCTTAATTATTGATGTATACATCGTTTTAAAATTCATGACTGATTTTGAATTAAATTTGAGTTGAGGACTTAAATATTCCTTCAATTTAAATCCGATTGCTGAACTAAGTTTCAATTTGAGTTTCCTTAATAGAACCTTAAATTTGATTCTCTTTTTAATTCGACTTGATTTTTTCATAATATTTAAGGCTTTTTGTAACATTTTGAAGTTGATATTGTAATTTGATGTATGTTTTCTATTTTGATTTTAATAATTTGTTAGTGTGAAATACTTTGGTAAATATTGAAAATTCAATAAGATAATAGTTCTACCAATCGAATAATAAATTAATTTTCTTTAACAATGAACTATTTAAATCACAATTCTCTTTAACATTGTATTATTACTTATCAATTCAAGGCCAATGTTTAAAACTCATTTTAATTCAAGCAATGAATTGCTTTCAAAAATTTTGAGAAAAAAATAAACAATAAAATAATAAAAAACTAATAAAAAACTCAATAATACAATAGTTATATCATTCAAACCACAAAGAAACACTCTTTAACTTGAAAATATTCTAAGGCTATTAGGATTAGTATTAGAATTATTAAAGCTTAAACAAGAAGATGAATAAGAAGATGAAATCACATAGCGAAGAAGGAAGAATAAGAAAAAAAAAAAAAAAAAAAAAAAAAAAAAAAGAGATCTCTTTTCCACCTTTTTATTAATTTAGATTATGAAAAAGGTGTCCAAGTGATATCCCAAAAAAAAAAAAAAAAATGAGGAACACCCAACCCAACCAATTCATTCTTATTAACTCTATATCTTTCTATAACTCTTATAACTCTCATAACTTAACACTTAATAACACTTAGTATCAATTCATATAACTTACATTTGTGTTATAATAACATTTTTTTTTTGAAAAAAATTTGAATAATGACACTATTTTTAACGAACATTCCTTATTAATAACTTCCTTAATAACGAATTATTACAATTATAATTACAGTTATACCTCAACATTTATATAACAAACTTATAATAAAACAATAATTCGTTATATATTTTCCACACATAATTCATCTTTAAATAATTGAACACAGTAATTCTAATAATTTGCTTCGACACTGAATTCATTAAATAATTTCATAACTATTTTATTACAATTATTAAAACATTATTGTTAAAGTAATTCCCTTTCTTTAATTTATGATAATGTCTTTATTATAAAGTACTTTATAATAATTTCTTTATATTTTATTCTATTTTTTATTATATTATTTTAACATTAACATTAACATTAACCTACCTATTCTCCCCTCCAACTTTCTAACCATGTAGACTTTCCCAAACCAACTTCCTCTTACCTTACCATACCATACCTTACCTCAACTCAATTCAACTCCAACTTCATTCCTTACACTTCAAACTCAAACACTAAAACTAAACCTTCATACATAGACATCCTTCCCTTTTTCTTTTTTTTTCTTTCTTTTCTTTCTTTTCATTAGGTATTTGCAAAAATATATATGAAGAATTAAGGAAAGGTTTAGAGTTTCAAATTTCATATTACTATTACGATAAGATTGTTAGATGAGTGAGAGTGGTATGATGCAGTCAGGTGGAGAAAAGAGAGCTGCTGATGAAAATGAGGTGATTTATGATTTACTTATTATTATTTACAAATTTTATTTTTTTGGATTACTATTTCCTTAATTCATTTCATTGATTTTTTATATTCTGTTTTTATTAATGAATGTTTATAGGCAACAAGAGGTGGAAATAAGAGACCTGCTTTAGAAGATGGAGAAGTTCAAGAGGGAAAATATCAATCTGATGAAAATGCACAAAGAAGAGATTGGCAACAATCAAAGGAAAAAAATAAAAGTAGAGGAAAATTTAATAGAAGAGGAAAATGGAATAGAGGTAGAGAAAGTGGAGATGAAGATGAGGAAGATGAAGAAAAAGGTGAAAATGGTAGAACAATGGTTCAAAATCAAGAAATATTCGGAAATGATGAAAGTTTATTTGAAATGCAAACTGAAACAGAAGACAGAGGACAAAATGAACATGAACATGAACATGAACATGAGGGAGAAGGTGAGGAGTTTGATCCTGAACTCAGAGTTAGAGCAATTGTTTCAAGTAAAATGGTTGGAGGAATTATAGGAAAAGGTGGAGAACAAGTTAGAATGGTTAGAGAAAAAAGTGGAGCTAAAGTTGCCATCTCTCCTTCAAATGTGAATAATTCTAGATTTCGATTATCTAATCCTGCTCCACCCCCTCAAGAAAGAATTTTAACAGTTTCTGGTACTCCAGCAGCGATAGCCAAAGCTTTTGTTCTTATCACTGAAAAATTAGATAGTGATGCAGAACTTGTAATTATTTTTTATTATTACTTTTTTCATTTATTTATTATTTATTTATTTTCATTATTTTTCTGAAAATAATTTAATTTACAGAAACAACCCACTGCTTCACCACCACCAACTCAATCTACTGTTCGTTTCCTCGTTCCAAATAGTCAAGTTGGTGCCATTATTGGTAAATCTGGTTCAAAAATTAAAGAAATTCAAGAAAGTACTGGAGGTTTAAATTTAGGATTTTTTTCTTTTGTTATTTAAACAAATCAACTAATCCACTTTTCTTTTTCTTTTTTTTTTGAATAATTATAATTAGCGAGAATTATTATTTCAGATGAAATCCTTCAAAATTCAACTGAAAGATGTGTCAGTATTTCTGGAACCCTTGATAAAATTCACAAATGTCTTGAAGCTGTTTTTGAACAATTAGTTTTGGTAGATTATTATTATTATTCAAAATAAATAAAAATAAACTAATAAATAAATTTTATAGAGTCCAGATCGAAAAAATACGATATTATATCAACCACCAACATTTTATGAACCAGTTTATGAACCAGTATATGATGTAATTTTTTTTTATTGATTTTTTTCTTTCTGCTTTTATTAACTCTTTCCTTGATTTAATAAAATAAAAATAAAATAAAATAAAATAAAATATAAAATATAAAATATAAAATAGTACCCATATGGAACTGTATATTATCCTCTTCAAAATCAAGCACCAATGGTCCCTCATAATATGCCACACTATCCCCCAAATCCTTATATGAGACCAATGAATTATCCAAATCATAGTCCACGTCCTATTCCCCAGTATAACAATATAGTTACTGATCAAATGCCAATTGCAAATGAATATGTTGGTTGTATTATTGGAAAAGGTGGATCTATTGTTACAGATATTCGAAATCAATCAGGTTCTCAGGTAATATCCATTTTTCTTTTTCTTTTTCTTTTTCTTTTTCTTTTTCTTGAAAACTTGAACCAGAATAAAAATAAAAATAAAAATAAAAATAAAAATAAAAATAAAAATAAAAATAAAAATAAAAATAAAAAATAAAGGTAAAAATTGAAGAACTTCAACCAGGTGCTACTCAAAGAATTGTCTCAATTACTGGAACAAAAGAATGCAATGATATAGCATTGTATTTAATTAGAACAAGAATTCAAGAAGAAAAGGCAAAAACTGCAAGACAACCTTAAAAAAATAAATAATTTAAGCAAAAATAGATAATAAATTTGATGAAAATAAAAGTTTCTCTAAAGATTTTTTTTTTTCTTCATTTAAATTTATACAACAACCATAATCTCCTCTAAACTCTTTCTCTTCAAGTTTGGAACTGTTGCATCTTTTGCTGGGTATCCAACTGGTAACAAAAGAAGAACCCTTTCATTTTCAGGTCTACCAAGTAAAACTCTTAATTGATGACCAGCATTCAAGGGAGTACTAGTTAATGTACAAAGTCCACTCTCATGAATAGCTAAAGTTTGATTTTAAGTTTTTTTTGTTTCAAAAAAAAAATTGTCAAACCAGTTATTAAAAGTCCTGCTGCAATTGCAGCACTAATCTCATTATAATAATGAGTTCTTCTTGATCCATCAGGATTAACTCCATAAATCTTGAAATTTATTTATTTATTTAAATGAAAATCAAGAAAGAAAGAAAGAAAAATCTGAAACCTGTTTGAACATCACAATTATATAAGGTGCTGTTGTAAGATATTCTTTTTGCCAACTTAATCCATTTACATCTGAATCTTGAACATTTTGATCTCCTTTCTTTTTTTCATATTCCATTTTCTCTTCTTCTTCTGCAATTTGTCTAATATGTTGTTTTGTAGTTTGATCTTGAACAACAACAAATACCCAAGGCTTTATATTATTTATTTATTATTATTTCCTTTCAATTTCTTTTCAATTTCAATTTTGATTTCATGGTAAGATTTTTTTTTTTTTTTGAAAGAAGAAAACCTCAGTATGTGCACCAGATGGTGATGTTCCTGCAGCTCTAATAATGTCTTCTATAATGGATAATGGAACTGGTTTATCTAAAAAAAATCTATCCAATTTTTTTTTTTTTAATCAATTTCAATTTTCAATTTTTTTTTTTTTTAAAAATGAATTACCTAATAGATCTTCGTTGACTCATTGATTCATAAAATTGTCTAGCTTTTTTTTTCATTTCTTCAAGAGGTAATTCCTTTGAAAGAAAAAAATAATTTAAAATTTAATGAAATAAAAAGATTGGAAAAAAAAAAATTGAAACCTCAAACTGGAAAGGAAGATGTTGTAATTGATCGATTTCATTCGTTAACTTTGATCCTGTATTAACAACAATTTATTAAGGAATAAGGAATTAAAGGATCAAATCTATTGAAAACTGAAAAATCTTTTACCTTCTATATGTTCATCACTTTGATTGACACTGATGTTACTTGCACTTTCTAATTATTATTTATTTGTCAAATGAAAAAAAAAACCAAATAGAAAATAAAATTAAGAAATCAAAATCAACTACTTTGGTATCCATTTGTTTGATTACTCTTCGTCGTCTTCTTCTTCTTATCTTCTACTTGCCCTCTTCTTTCCTTTTTGCCAAAGTACATCAACCACAGGGGAATGGAACCCAGAAGTGTCCCCAAAACAAAACTCCGTGGGTGAAAATTTTTAACAAACTCATCCAAAAGACTCATCCTTTTATTGAATCCTTGATCTCAAAAGTTCTCAAATATTGAAAGAGAGTTATGGTTATGATATTGTTTAATTGTGAATTGAAGAAGAACAGAGATTGTTGGAAAAAAAAAAAAAAAAAAAAAGATCACGTGACTATAATTGATTCAAACAAAACCCCTTTCAGTCGAGCGCTCTAAGCTCTTGATATCAAATTGATTCATTTGCTTTTTAAGCGTTTAGAAGTTTCTCTAATCTCAACTTTTTAAAATTTGTAAATGATGAAGTTTTAATGTAATCAAAAAACTTAGATTTTTTGGATAGAATCGTGAAAAAGAAAGAGAAAAGGAAAATCAAAAATGAAAGTGAAAATCAAAAATTTGAATGAACATTTTTGAAATTGTGATATTGAATTGAATGTTGAAAATATCAAAAAGAGAGGAAAAGGAATACAAATAGAAGATTTAATGATTCAAATTTGTGATAAATTGATTGAAATAGTATCAAAGACAATCCTTCAAAGACAACCATTTCTTTAAAAAAATTTTTGAGAAAGAAATCAAGGAATTCATTTCGCAATTAATTCTAATTCTTGAATCAACTTTTCGATTTTGATTTTCGAACATGTTTAACAATCAATTTCAAAAAAATAGTTAACCTTTAAGAATCAAAGTTAGATCCACCTTCAAATGGAGATCGAATTAGAATGTTCATTATGTAACGATATTTATGATCAACCAAGGACATTAGGATGTCTTCATTCATTTTGTTTAGAATGTTTATATGCTTGTATTGAAAATTATAATTCAAATCTTTGTTTGAGATGCCCAATTTGTAGAACTTCTTTTCATTTGGAATCGAAAGATCAACTTGCAAATTTAATAGCTGATTCATATCTTCTTGATACTTTAGATATTCATAATTCTTTGGAAGATTCAAATCTTCAACAACAAATAAAGAAACAAAAAGTAATGTGTTCAGATGAAAAAAATGAAGCAACGCATTATTGTTTAGAATGTGAAGAATATTTTTGTGAAATATGTGTATCTGCTCATAAAACAATGAAAATTTCAAAGAATCATCAACTCATTCCAATTGAAGAAATGAAAGATAACGAGCAAACTAAATCCGTTGCAAATTTAAATTCAAATTCAAATTCAAATCTTAATAATCATTGTCAAACTCATCAACAAGAAACTTCACTTTTTTGTGAAGATTGTAAATTATCAATTTGTTCGTTGTGTGTTGATAAACATCCGTCTCACAAAATTTCAAACTTATCAACTATTTTAGAAAATGAAAAACAATCATTAATAGACTTAATTAATCAAGTAAATTTCTTTTTTTCCTTTTTTTTTTTTTTTTTTAAAAAAAAAAAAAAAAAAAAAAAAAAAAAAATTAAAATAAAAAAAAAAAAAAAAAAATAAAATTTTTTTTTTTTAAAAAAAAAAAAAAAGATAAAACCTAAAGAGAAGGAATTGAGAGAAGGAATAAATAAATGTGAAGAAGTTATCAAAGAATTAGAAATCAATTTAACAACAACTCAAACTCAAATTAAACAACTTTTTAATGATATTAGAACCAAATTAAATGAAAAAGAACAAGAATTATTAAATAAATTAAATGAAATTGAGAAACAAAGAATGAAAGGATTAGAACTTCGAATAGAAGAATTGGAATTTGGAATTGAAAATATTATTGGATCTTGTGAAATAATTGAACACTCCATTTCTTTATTAAATGAGAACAAAAATGATACAAGATTGTTAACAATGAAGAAATTGTATCATTCAAGATTAGATTATTTATCAAAAATGATTTGGAAGACTGAACCAAATTACCATTCTTTTGTTGAGGTTTCAATTTGTGAAAAAGAAGCAGAATCAATTTATTCACGTATTCCAAATCTTGGATTCATTAAATTCAATGAAATTTCGGCTGAAAAATGTTTAATTTCAAGAAATGAGAAACAAAAAATCGTTCAAGAGAGAGAATTTAAATTTGAGATCACTAGTTACTCGAAAGAGGGAAATGAAATTAAAAATGGAGGAAATGAAAATAATTTTATAATTCAAATTGAAAGTGAATCAAAGAATGAAAATAAAGACAAAGAGAAGAATGAAAATAAGAATGAATGGAAAATTAAAGATTTAAATAATGGAAAATATGAAGTGAAAATGAGATTAAAAGATGAAGGGAAATATTTAATATCTATTCAATATGATGGAGTTAATATCAATTCTTCTCCTTTTCAAATTCAAGTATTTCCAAAACCTAAATCAAGAACTCATATTGCAATAAATCTACCAAAATTAACATTTGGATCAAATGGAAATGGAAATGGTCAATTTAATTATCCATATGGAGTGGCTATTAGTTCAAAAGGAGATATTCTTGTTTGTGATTGTAATAACCATGGAATTCAAATATTTGATTCAAAGGGGAAATTTCTTTCAAAATTTGGATCTCAAGGAAATGAAAATGGTCAATTTCATAATCCATCAGGAATTGCAATTAATTCAAAAGGAAATATTCTTGTTAGTGATACATTTAATCATAGAATTCAAATATTTGATTCAGAAGGGAAATTTGTTTCAATATTTGGATCAGAAGGAAATAGAAATGGACAATTTAGTGGCCCGAGAGGAATATGTGTTGATAAAAATGATAATATTTATGTTTGTGATCGAGATAATCATAGAATTCAGATCTTTAACCCTGAAGGAAAATTTATTTCAACATTTGGATCAAAAGGGACTGGAAAAGGTCAATTTAGTTGTCCAGTTGGAATAACAATTAATTCAAAAGGAAATGTTATTGTTTGTGATTATGATACTCATAGAATTCAAATATTTACAGCAGAGGGAAGCTTTATTTCAATACTTGGGGGAGAAGGAAAAGGAAGTGGACAATTTAAGAATCCGAGGGGAGTTTGTGTTGATTCAAGTGATAATATTTTAGTTTGTGATTTTTATAATCAAAGAATTCAAATCTTTAGATCAAGTAGAGAATATCTTGCACATATATCGGTGACTCAACCAATGGATATTACAATTGACCCTACCAATCAGAATGTAGTTATTTGTGGATATGATGGTAAAGTTTCAGTTTTTGAGGACTCACAACAACTCTACTCGAAATAAATCAATCAATCAATAAATTCATGAATTTAACACCAAGGATAATAACAATGATAATTGTTTCCTCCAATTAATTCACTTGAACTATCATGATGAAAAATAGTGACCAGATCATTGAAATGTGACAAAAAAAATTTATAAATAAATAAATAAACGAAACCGAATTAAAATCTAATTAAAAACGTTTATTTCTGCTCGTCGTTCTACTTCTAATAAAAATTGCAGCAAAGGCGATAACAAAAAGTGAAACAACAACAATTAAAAACCATGTCAAAGCTGACCAACTTTCTTCAGGTTGTTTTTGTGGACGTCCTATTAAAAACAAAAATTTGTTATCCCAAAAAAGAAAAAAAGAAATAAATAAAGAAGAAAAACCTTTTGAGTATGATGAAGCTTGATTATTTCTAACTTGTGTAGCTTCTGGTTTGGTACTATAAGATTGTTGTTGTTGTTGTTGCTGTTGTTGTTGGGTCTCTTGTTGAGCTTGTTCATAAGCTTTTTGTTCTTCTGGGGGCTATTTAATTTTTTTTAAAAGGTCAGGAAGAAGAAAAGATATTTTATATAAATTCTGATTTTAAAAGAAAGAAAGAAAAAATACGATATGAATCATATAGCTAGTAACACGAATGATATCATGTTCATCTGTTTATTATTATTATTATATTATTATTATTATTACTTTCAATTTAATTTTGGCATTTTTTTTTGAAATAAAAAAAACCTGCAACATCTCCAGTAGCAGCAGAAAATCCAAGATAATTACTTCCTTGTAAATTAACTTTTTCTAATAAGAAACAATCTTTCCATTCTCCATCCATATCAAGGTAAGAGAGCTAAGGAAAAAAAATTAAGAAATTCAAAATTCAAAAATTCAAAAATCATGAAATATTTAATAAAATCAATTTACTGTCAAATCTCCAAGAAAATATTTGATTCTAGCTTTTGTTACATGATTAACTTTTCTGAATCTAACCTTAATTTTGATTTGTAAATTATTAAAAATTTTTTCTTCTTTTAATTTTTTTTTTTAAATTAAAAAAATAAAGTAAATTTACTTCACATCCTCCTAAATTATTTCTTTCATTATCATCATCAATTGAGTAAGTTTTGTATCCATCTCCGACCATTGCAGAGATATAGGGGAAAGAATACTAAAGTATTTATTTTTGTTTTAAAAAAAAATTCCATAATTCAAAAATAAAATAAAAAATTAAATTAAACCTTATGTTTTCCATTTTGATAAGTATCAAAGAAAACTCCTAATCCTTGAAATTGATTGATGTTTCCAAAAACAGGACCTTCATTTATTTATTTATTTTTCATTTTATTCTTTGATTTCCAAACCAATAAAGTAATCTTTAAATATACCTGTTTGAGCTCTTTCTTTTGTTAACCAAAAAGCAAAACCATCTCCATAAACTTTTGAACCTTGTCCACCAACTTTATATTCAAATTCTACAACCCAATTATTGTAGTTAAAAGGCTATTTTTTTTTCCATTTTTCAAAATTTTTAGATTTAAGGAATAGGACTAAATAAAAATAAAAATAAAATCGAAAAATCATACAAGTTTTGACCAAAGCCAACCCCTCTTACTTTGTCTATCAGGAGTCAAACGAATATATTGATTTGTACTAACAACTGTACTACCACCGAACTCCCAATATCTGTTCTCCAAGTTTGCGTCTAATAAAATTGAAACATTAATAATTACATATATTATATTATATTATATTCAATTTATTGCATTATTTTATTCAAGTCATAAAAAGAAAATATTTGTTTTCAATACCAAACAAAAAAGTAAGAAAAACTTTGCATAAACATTTTTTTTTTTTTGCACAAAACATAATAAATCAAGTTTCCAATAATATATTAATAAGAAAATAATCAAAGAATACAAGAAATAAATAATAATGCAATAAAAAAAAGATCCCAAATTTTTTGGTGTAAAACTTAAAAATTTAATTAATTGAAAAAAAAAGTGAACAAGGAAAAAAAAATGAAAAATGAAAAATGTAATTTGAAAATAAGTAAAAGAGTAAGTCTTTTTTTTAAAAAAAAAGTCTATATGTGAAAGAGAGAAAGACCTAAATATGGTGCTTGTATGGAGTGAGTTCTAAGGTAAAGCTCTTGGTATTTTGCAGCACAGAGGGCAAAGAAGAGGAGTAAGCAGACAACAACTCTCGACATCATCCTTTGATTTTTTTTTTTCTTTTTGATTTTGAAACAATAGGCAAAGGAAAAGATGCCACCAAGACACCTCCTGTTGGTCAGATGATTTCCCTTTTGTTTGTTTGTTTGTTTGTTGATACAATCATTTGTTATAAGTTTATTAGTTATATTTCAAGAAAGTTAGTCAGATCTACCAGACAATTTGTTTCATGATGCTGATAATTGATTTTCATTTTTTTCTCCATTTTAAGAGGCTCAATATATAACTTAAGTTATCAAGGAAGAATAAACTGCTCCAACTCCAATTGTTGGAATAAGTTTGAGCTTTTGTAATATAACTGTTTCTAATAAACTGTCCTCAGGCTAAAATGAGATTTTGTTCGAGATTCAAAAGGATGATTAAAGTTAGATTCCATTCGTTCTTTGAAAAAAAAAATTATTGATTTTGTTTTCATTTATATTATTGTTTCTTTCTTTCTGAATAGTAAGAATTTTTTTTATGATTGTTTTACTCTTCATGTTCATGTCGATATTCATCACGTTCTTCTCTGTCTTCCTCTTCAACAAAACCCACTCCACTAACATTTGATTCACGAGGACTTTCTTCCAATTCTTCTGTTTTTTTTGCTAATTTTTTTTTTTTTTTTTTTTTTTTTTTTTTTTTTTTTTTTTTTTTTTTTTTTTTTTTTTTTTTTTTGATTAAATTTGAAATTATTATTTAAAAGAGAAAGGAAAAAAAAAGAAAAAAAATACCAATGCTTGTTAAAGTTGAATAAACTTGAAATTTTTCTTCCATTTCTATATATTGGAGCTCGCTTTCTTTATTTCCTTTTGGTTTACGATTCTTCTTTCTTGGGCGAGCCTTTAAAGGATTATCTTCAAGTAACATTTCCTCCAATTCAAATGTTGCATCGAAATTTACTTTATTTGACTAAAATTCATGGAATGAATAAATATTAATTCAATGGAAAACATGGAAATAATGATTGAAAAAAAAAAATACATCAGGAACGAAAGGTGGTTGAAGATCTTTTTTCTCAAGTTTTTCCCAATCTATACCCTCAAAAAAGGGATGGGCTTTAAGGTTCTCAAGACCATTTGGTCCACATCCAAGTCTCTTTGTGATATCTTTTTCAAGGAACTGGTTTTTATTTTTATTTATTTTTTATTATTGAACACAATTTATAAGTCAACAAATCAAAAGTCAAAAGTAAATTTTTGACAAGTTAAATAGAAAGATAAGAAGAAGAAAAATTACTGCTTTGATCACATCCAAACAATTTGCTGAAATTTTATCTGTAGGTTGAGGAAATTTAAGTTCATCATTTAGAATACTATTTGATAAATCGTCAATCGTTTTTCCTTGGAAAGGGCGCTACATGGTTGAATATTTAATAATTGAAGTAAGAAGAAATAAAAAAAAAAGATGCAAAGAAAAGAAAAAAAGAAAAAAAAAAGGAAGAAGTACCTTGCCAAATAAACATTCATACATCACAATTCCTAAACTCCACCAATCTACTGTTGTAAAATACCCTGTTCGGGATTCTTTTGGTTCATTTTTTTGTTTCAAAATTTCTGGAGCTATTGAATTCAGAAAAAAAAAAAAAAAAATTGATTATTGATTATTCTTTGGCTTTTTTTTTTTGAAAAAAAAAAAAAATACCCATATAAGCTCTTGTACCTGCGGCAGCAGTTAACATTTTATTTGGTTTTACACGTATAGCAACATTAAAATCAGTTAAATGAATGTGTCCTATTTTTTTTTTTTAAAAAAAAAAAACAAAAATTAACAAATGGAAAAAAAATGAAAAAAAGGGTGTAAAATAATGATAATAACCATATTCATCAAGAAGGAGGTTATCTGGCTTGATATCTCTATGAACTATTCTTTCTTTATGTAAGTAATTTAAAGCAACAGCGATCTCTGCTGCATAAAATTGCACACACTCTTCCGAAAGTGGGCCATTTCGGTCAAGTCTATACCGTAAGTCTCCTCCTAGCATCAAATCTAACACCCTATATCAAAAATTTATTAATTAAAATTAATAAATAAATAATAGGGATTCAAATAAACAATACATAAACATATTTTCATCATCTTGAAAAGCAAACTGTAAATTTACAATAAATGGATGTTTAATTTGTTCAAGGAGTTGTCTTTCTTGAATAACATTTTGAACTGCTTTCATTTTAACACATTTTTCTTTATTGATATATTTTAAGGCATAAAGCTTTTTATCATCTTTTTTTTGTACGATACGGACCTTATTATTTTTATTAGATTTTAATTTTTTTTTAAAAATAAAAGGGAAAGAGTTTTTTTTTTCATTTAGTTTCAAAATTTTACTTTTCCAAAAGCTCCCCTTCCTACTGCCCTCAGTAATTGAAAATTTCTTAAACTTACTATTTATTCATTTATTTTATTTTATTATTAGAATCCAAAGAAAGAAAGAAAGAAGAAAAAAAAAGGTTGTATTATCATGATAATTTCTTTGAGGAAAAAAAAAACAAAAAAAAACAATACATTCTCCATCAAGTCCAATCTCTTCATCATCAGAAGAGAAAATACAACCCATTATAATACAAGTGGTATAGCAGAACAAAAATTGGTCAAAATTTTATTTGCTTTCTCTTTCTCTTTTTTGTTTTTTTTTCAATTTCCTACTTTTCAGTCCAATCCTTCCTTTAAATCCAAATCTCCTACAGATTTATTTTATTTTTCAATTGTATTTTTTTAAAAAAATTTAATAATACAATTTATTAAATATAAAATGGAAAGATGAGAACTCGCCTTTCAATAAGAAAAAGAAAAAGCTCAAGAAAAAAATACCCTCCACTGTTCCAAAGTATCAACTGGTCAAAGAAAAGAAAAGAAAAAAAAAACACTTTGGAGAGTTTGCTTTCACTATTATTTAATTTAAAAAGAAAATAGTTCATTTAATAAAACATTAATTCAAATATCTAATATAATTAAAGAGAATATAAAATTTGTTTTTTATAATTCAATCTTTTGCAAAGGGGTTTTTTTTTTTCACGATGTTCTATCATCAAAAACTCGGAACCAAAAAAAAAAATAAAAAAAAAGATTCAAAACTAAATATCAAAAATAAAAAAGCTCTTTTTATTTCAATAATAATCATCTTCAAAAATATAAAATAATGATAATATCGATGATTATTATTATTAGAGTTTATATGTGTTGAAATGGGCTTTTGGGAACAATTTCTAATAGAAAAAATCATTGAGTAAATTACAAAGAATTATATCGTATTTTTTCCTTCCACTCTCACTCCTCCCCCCTACTTTTTTGACTTTTGAAATGAGATAAAAACTTCAATGAATCAATAATTAATGAACAGGAAATTGGGTTGAGTAGAAAACGAATTGATGATGAAAATGAGGACGATTTTTGTGTAATTGAAGAAAATTTTGATTGATTTTTTTTTTTTTTTTTTTTTTTTTTTTTTTCTTTTTTGTTGTTGGGAAATGGGAAAAAGGAAAGGAAATAAGCCGGGAAAGAGGTGGATTTTT
>Ga0209960_1002378_pt1 | contig 19049 bp, 17 predicted proteins | sample ThiBiot_500_plan_2_FD_183947 | JGI IMG/M metagenome (GOLD analysis project Ga0209960, IMG submission 183947) | Wastewater bioreactor microbial communities from Cape Town, South Africa - Thiocy_expt_500_plan (SPAdes) | ecosystem: Engineered > Bioreactor > Thiocyanate-remediating >...
CAAGGGGCATTGCATCCAAATGATCAAACAATCCTGGTCAATTGGTATAATTCATTAATTTCAAAAGGAGATTTGGGTTGGGACACTACAAATGATTTATGTGGACAACGTGGAGTTGATTGTGATTCTTCTGAGCCTCAAAGAGTTGCACATCTTCATGTCGGGTACATTTTCTTGGCTAGTTGATATTTTGGAAATTTATTAATGAAATTCAATTCTTTCTATCTTAGAGGCTTAATGAGCCTAATTTCAGGGACAATTCCAACACAATTTGGGAGCTTACCAAATTTACAACACCTGTAAAAATACATTTTCTATTAGTTATATTGAAAAATCATTCCTTTTATCTTAGAAGTCTTGGTGGTAATAAACTAAATGGCACAATTCCAACACAACTTGGACATCTAACAAAGTTAATGGCTCTGTAAAAAAAAAATAAAAAAAATCCAATTATTGATTTAGATAATTAAATTCAATACTTTTATATCTTAGGTTTCTCAATAAGAATCAATTTTCAGGAACAATTCCAACACAATTTGGAAACCTGAAAAATTTAGTGTTTTTGTATAAAATAGTCAATTATTGATTTACTTATTGAACTACAAATTCAATGTCTTCTATTTCAGATTGCTTGATCATAATCAACTTTCAGGGACAATTCCAACACAACTTGGGAGCTTACCAGAGTTTTCCGATTTGTAAAAAATCATCCTTTATTTATAAATGTTATATAAAAATTCAATCTCTTCTATCATAGAAATCTCCGTGATAATCAACTTTCAGGGACAATTCCAACACAACTTGGGAGCTTAACAAAGTTAACAGAGATGTATATAAAAATAGAATTATTTGAATGTATATTGAATTTCAATTTCACTCCCTTTATCTTTAGAAATCTCCGTGGTAATCAACTTTCAGGGACAATTCCAACACAATTTGGGAGTCTAACAAATCTACAACATCTGTAAAAAAATTATATTATTTATTTTGATCCAATTAAATTCAAAACTTTTATTTCTTAGACAACTCAATAATAACCAACTTTCTGGGACGATTCCAATCCAACTTGGGAGCTTAACAAATTTACAACAGATGTAAAAAAAATTATATTATTTATTTTGATCCAATTAAATTCAAAATATTTTATATCTTAGATCTCTCTATTATAACCAACTTTCTGGGACAATTCCAACACAATTTGGGAGCTTACCTCTTTTACAACGGATGTAAAAAAAATTACAATTATTTATTTTGATCCAATTAAATTCAAAATATTTTATATCTTAGATCTCTCTATAATAATCAACTTTCAGGGACCATTCCAACAGAATTTAAGAGCTTAGCAAATCTACAACATCTGTAAAACAAATGCAATTAGTTATTTTGATACAAATTAAATTCAAAATATTTTATATCTTAGACAACTTCAAAGTAATCAATTTTCAGGGACAATTCCAACACAACTTGGGAGCTTAGGAAAATTCCAAACTCTGTAAAAATCTAATATTTATTTTGATACAATTAAATTCAATTCACTCTATTTTAGATGGCTCTATGATAATCAATTGAATGGGACGATTCCAACACAGCTTGGGAGCTTACCAAATTTAAATGCTCTGTAAAAAAAAATACAATTATTTATTTTGATACTAATTAAATTCAAAATATTTTATATCTTAGTTATCTCAATAGTAATCAACTTTCAGGGACCATTCCAACACAACTAGGGAGCTTAACAAATCTACTATTTTTGTAAGAAAAAAAAAAAAAAAATTTATTTTGATACAATCAAACTCAAAATATTTTATATCTTAGTTATCTCAATAGTAATCAACTTTCAGGGACCATTCCAACACAATTTATAAACTTAACAAATTTACAATATCTGTAAGAAAGGAAAAAAAAAATTATTTTGATACAAATTAAATTCAAAATATTAATAGACGACTTCAAAATAATCAACTTTCAGGGACAATTCCAACACAATTTGGGAATTTAGCAAATCTACAACTGTAAAACAAATACAATTATTTATTTTGATACAAATTAAATTCAAAATATTTCATATCTTAGATGGCTCAATAATAACCAATTTTCAGGGACCATTCCAACTCTCATTTTAACCTTACCGTCTACCTCCTTGTAACACCAAATTTACCTATTTATATATTAATTTAAATTTCATAAAACTTGCCACAACTTCGGTCTCTTTGGTCAGCAATAAAAATAAAATAATTAATTTCTTCAAAACTAATAGATATCTTGCAAACAATTATTGGGATTGCCCAATTCTTGATTATTCTTCCAAGCCAGACACTGATTATTCTACTTCAAAAAATCAATGTGGTAATTAAAACTTAAGAAAAAAAATTTTGTTTTTCTTTTCTTGAAGAAAACTTTTTTTTCTTTCCAAAATGAAAATTCAGGTTCAAGTTGTCCATCAAATAGATGTTCAAGCGGAGAGATTTGTTCAATCAGGTGGGGTGGAGGATATGGTTGTTGTTTATCTGGTGGCAGTTGCGAAATTGGTTATCTTCATTTCCTTTTTTCTCTCTTTCAAGAATTAAATTATCAAATCATGAAAATAAAAGAAAGGACGAATAAAACTAAGAAAAATAAAAATAGATGTAATTTGCCCATATATTTCAAATGAAGGAAATGCTGAATGGAATGAAACATCATCAACCTTGCAACAAGTAGTTAAGGGAAATTGTCTTCAAGGTTATCAAGGAACAGTTTCAAGAACATGTATTCAATCTGGTTCAATCGGAAATTGGACTTCTATTTCTGGCTCTTGCAATGGTATTCTTTTACTATTATTATTTCTTAAGCATTTCTTCATTTCTTGTTCTTTGATATTTCTCTTTCTCTATTTACTTTTTATTTATTTACTTCCTCTTTTGTGAGCCTATAATTTCAAAAAAAAAAAAAAAAAATCAAATCATAGATATAAATGAATGTTCATCAAATAATGGAGGATGTCACGCCACCCTAGCAACATGTACAAATACTCCAGGAAGTCGGACATGTACTTGTAAGGCTGGATATTCTGGAAATGGGCTCACTTGTACTGGTAAAACCTCATTTTGCATCTCTCTCTACAGCTATTTCCTTTTTTCCTCTATATTAACAATAAAAATTCAATTCATAGATATAAATGAATGTGCAACAAACAATGGAGGATGTCATGCAACCCTTGGAACATGTACAAATACAGCTGGAAGTCGCACTTGTGCTTGCAAAGCTGGTTATTCAGGAGATGGTATCACTTGTAATGGTAAAAAAAAAAATCATTTTCTTCATTGAAAAAAAAAAAAACAATCAAATAAACAAAAGATATAAATGAATGTTCAACTAATAATGGAGGGTGTTCAGCAAATGCAGTTTGTACGAATAATGTTGGAAGTTTTAGTTGCACTTGTAAAACTGGATATTCAGGAAATGGTGTCACTTGTAACGGTAATCATTTTTTATTTATTTATTTTGAACGCAAATAAATAAATAAACAAACACAAACTATCTACAAATGATCCATAGATATCGATGAATGTACAGCAGGAACTCATAATTGCGCATCAGGAACAGCAACATGTACAAATAATGTTGGAAGTTTTACTTGTGCTTGTAAAGCTGGTTATACTGGAAATGGTGTCACTTGCACTGGTAAATCATCATTTTTTATTTTTTTTTTGTGCACATTGGATATTATTCGTGCCAATGACGAAAATTCAAAACAGATATAAATGAATGTTTAACAAGTAATGGAGGATGTTCATCAAAGGCATTATGTACTAATACAGTTGGAAGTCGTACTTGTACTTGTAATTCTGGTTATTCTGGAAATGGTGTCACTTGTAATGGTAATAAGTTTTTTTTTTCTGTTTTTTTCATTTGGACTTCAAACATTACCACCCTTGAGAAAATAAATCATAAAAATTCAATTTATAGATATAAATGAATGCTTAACAAACAATGGAGGATGTCATGCTACCCTTGCAACGTGCACTAATACTCAAGGAAGTCGTACTTGTGCTTGTAAAGCAGGATATTCTGGTGATGGTGTTACTTGTAATGGTATATGATGCAAAAATTTATTCCTTAAAAAATTAAAACACTTTTTTTGAAAAAATAAAAACAAAAATAGATATAAATGAATGTTCAACAAACAATGGAGGATGTCATGCTACCCTAGGAACATGTACTAATACTGTTGGAAGTCGTACGTGTACTTGTAAAGCTGGTTATTCTGGTGATGGTATCACTTGTAAAGGTGACAATTATTTTATTTTTTTATTTATTTTCGCCCCTTTATTACAATCTCCCTTTAGTCTTTGTTCATTTGTTCCTTTTTTTCTGATTTGCATTTAATCGCAAAAAAAAAAAAAAAAAAAAAAAAAAAAAAAAAAAAAAAAAAAAAAAAAAAAAAATAGATATAAATGAATGTTCAACAAATAATGGAGGTTGCCATGCCCAAGCAATATGTACAAATACTCCAGGAAGTTTTACTTGTGTTTGTAGGACTGGTTATTTTGGAAATGGTGTCTCTTGTAATGGTATTCTTTCTTTTCTTGCCACTTTTTTTTTTTTTTTTTTTTTTTTTTTTTTTTTTTTTTTTTTTCCCATTTTTTTTTTTTTTTTTTTTTTTCCTTTCCTTTCTTTTCCTTTGGTTTCAAAAATTGGGAAAAAAAAAAGATATCAATGAATGTGACATTGGGAGTGGTCCATGTTCAGTGAGTGCAGATTGTACCAATACTGTGGGAAGTTTTTCTTGTACCTGTAAATTAGGTTATTTAGGAAATGGTTTGAATTGTGCTGGTATTTTTATTCTTTTATTTAATTTTCTTCTTTTTTCCTTTTCTTTTCTTTTTCTTTCTTTCTGAAAGCTCTTTAAAATTTTTTAAATAGATATAAATGAATGCTCAACAAACAATGGAGGATGCTCAATTAATGCAACATGTACAAATACAATTGGAAGTTTTGGTTGTGAATGTAATTTTGGATATTCAGGAGATGGTTTCAATTGTTATGGTATCTCTTCTTTTATTTTTCTTTTTTTTTTGGACTGATTCCAATAATGAAAACAAAAAACATTTATTTCTTTTCATTTAGATACTAATGAATGTTTGACAAATAATGGAGGATGTCATGATCAAGCAATTTGTACAAATATTCCAGGAAGTTTTATTTGTGTTTGTAAACCAGGTTATTCTGGTGATGGTAAAAATTGTGCTGGTGATTTTTCTTTTTCTTTTTCTTTTTCCCTTTTTCTTTTCTGATGAATTTTTTTTGATTGTTATCTATTTCCAGCAATGAAATGTCCAGCAATATCAATTGGAAATGCAAATTTCTCAACCACATTGGCAGGAAATACAGTATTAGGAAAATGTGATGATTTATATTATGGAAGTCCAACACTTTATTGTAATTTAACTGGCCATTGGAATCAAACTATTACTGGAAATCCTTGTTCTGGTATTTCTCTTGATTTTCATTTCTGTCTATTTTCTATTTTCATTTTTTTTTTTTTTTTTTGCTTCATTTTTCTTTTCTTCTTATTTATTTTCTTTGTTAACAAGTCAAACCAAAAATAAAAATAAAATAAAATAAACAAAGAGAGACTTGGAACAGCAGAATGTAGATGCGATTTAGAATGTGGAAATTTGAGTATTGATAAATGTAAATTATGTTATTTAATGGGTGGAATGGTTCTTGGTTCTTATTCAGGAGGATGTTATTGTCCTTTTGATAACTCTTTCTTAACTTTAAATGGATATGGAAATTCATCTTCACCAATTTGTCAAAATCCACTTCCAAAATGTTCAACATGTTTTTCTTGTGATTCAAGTTGTTTAAATTGTTTTGGTCCAAATCAAAATCAATGTACTTCTTGTCCTCCAGATTTTGATCTTGTTACTACTCTCAACTCTGATGGTTTGATTTTTCTTTTCACTTTTTTTGAATTTTCTTTTTCTTCTTTCTTTTTTCTTCTTCTTTCTTTCTTCTTCTTTTCTTTTTCTTTCTTCTTCTTCTTTTTATTAATCCATGACAAATAAAAAATAAAATAGGAAGTTTAAAAACAGGAGAATGTAAAATTAAATGTGATGAAGGAGAATCAAGAAATTCAAATGGAGATTGTGAACCACCAAATTGTTCATCATTAAATGATTGTTCAAATCATGGAAATTGTTCATTTACAGAATTAAGTTTAGATTCATTTCCAATATCATATTGTGATTGTGATGAAATATATGAAGGAAATGATTGTTCTCAATTATCAAATTGTGGATGTATTAATGGATATTGTTTTGTTAATTCATTTAATAATCTTGAATGTAAATGTAACTCAGGTTGGAATGGAAAGTATTGTAATAATCCAATCTTTGATTTTTCACCAAAATCAGATTCAATTCTTGGTGGATCTCCAATTAAAATTATCATTCCTTCTGGAATTTTATTTTCTCAACAAGATTTAAAATGTTCATTTGGAGAAATTGAAGTATCATCAATTTTCAATTCAAATAATGGAAAATATTATTGTAAAACATCACCATATCATACTTCAGATATTTATATTGATTTCAAAATTTCAATTGTTGATCATCAAAATGGAGAATATTTTAAAATAGGATCATTTTATTATTCAAAATCAAAATCAAATCAACTTATTCCAAATAGTGTTGAAACATTAGATGATTACATTTTTACAATTGGAGAATCAAAATCAATTTCATGGGATTCAACTCAATTTGGATCTGATGATACAATTTCAATTAAATTATATAAATGGAATTGGAATTATTTAAATTTTGATCAAACAATTCAACCAGAATTAATTGTTGTTAATGAGAATGTGACTTATGGATCAAATAATGGGAATATGAATATTACATTGAATGTGGATAACTTTGTATGGAGTTCATCACTTCATATATTATCAATTGATTCAACATTTAAATCAATTAATAAATTTATATTACCAATTCAAAATGGATTTGATTATGATTCAAGTTGTAAAAATTTTGTTTCAACAGATAAAATATTAGTTAAACCAGTGACACTTTGTCCAACCAAACCACCAACAATTAATCCAGGATATATTCAAGATATTTATTGTAATCAGTATTCACAATCAAGTTGCTTTTTATCACCTAATTTTGATGAATGTTCAAGTTATAATTATCCTTTACAATCATCTATTTCAATGAAATGTTGTTATTTGAATACTGGAAGGGGAAAGTATGAAGTATCGAAGATAATTGAAAATTATGGAATTCAAAATGATAGAAGTTTCCCATCAATCAAGAATTTTATTGGAGATATTTTACCAAGAATATTTTGTTGTGTTAAATCAAATAATTGTCATTTATTTCAAGAAAAAAGAAAATTAAAAAATGGCAAAAGGAAAAAGAAATCCACTTTACCTTCTTCGTCTTCAACTTTGGCATCAAAAGTAGGTATATGTTATGGAGATCCACATTTTTTGACATTTGATGAACAAGTTTGGAGATTTAATGGAAAAGGAGAATTCATTCTTTTGGAACAAATTAATAATCTTGATCAAAATATTGTTGAATCAAATGGATTAACAATTCAAGGAAGATTTTCACAATTATCAACAAAATTAGTTACAATCTTATCAGCAATTTCAATTAAAGATGGAAATTCAAGAGTTTCAATTTATTTGAATCAATTTGGAAACATGAATGTATTTTTAAAAGATTCACAAACACCACAAATGATATCAATTGGAAATTCATTTATTTCACAAGATGGAATATTAATATCAAGAATTGAAGATTCAAAATATCAAATTCTTTTACCAACTTCTGGAGTTTCATTAATAATTATATCAAGGTTTTCAATGTTAAATTTAATTGTGGTACTTCCAAATTCATTAAAATCCAAAACAAGAGGATTATTAGGAAATTGGAATGGAAATAAAAATGATGATTTTACTTTAAGAAATGGAAATATTATTTCAACAACATCTAATTTTGAAACACTTCATTCATCATTTGGATTGGAATATATGATTAATGAAAATGAATCCTTATTTATTTATTCAAATGGAACCAATTTTAATTCATTTAATGATGTTTCATTTATTCCAAATTTTGAAATTAATTTTTCAAGTATTGAATTTGAGAATCAAGCAAGATCAGGATGTATTGGATCAAATATTGATTTGGATGCATGTTTATTTGATGTTTCACAAACTCAAAATATTTTGGCATCTCAAATTTCATTAGAAATTGGAAATATTTATGATAATTTAAAATCAGATTTGAATTCACCACCTCAATTTATTGATTTATTGGATAATTATATTGTTAAATTATCAGAAGAAGTTAATATTAAATTTTCAATAATTGATGAAGATGGAGATGATGTGATTGTTAATTCAAATACAAGTTTATTAGGAACATTAAATTTAGACCAACCAACAATGTCATTTGATTTTAGTATTTCAGAACAAATGTATTTATCAAATTCAATTCCAGATTTGAAATTAATTGCAACAGATTCGAATGGTCTTTCATCTTCAAAACTAATTTCTTTCACTCTTGGTCATTTTGGGTTTGTTTCTTCTTTTTCTTTTCTTTTTCTTTCTACTTTCTACTTTCTTTTTCATTTTCATTAATAAATTGAATCAAAAAATAATAGATGTGAATCAATTGAAGAATTAAAAAATGAAGCAATTTTAGAATTAAAATCTTATTGTGTTTCAGAATGTAATGATCAATGTAAAGAAGTAATTGAGAAGTATCAGGGAATGGAATGTTTTGAAGAATTGAAAGATTCAATTGGAGAATTATTTTCCAATTCACAAAAATCATGTTGTGAATCAAATCAAATTTTCTGTGAATCACAACCATCAAATCTTAGTGGAGGTGCTATTGCTGGAATTGTTATTGGATCTATTATTGGAGTTGCACTTGTTGCTGCATTGTTAGTTTTCTTTTTCTTGAATAACAATTCATTTAGGAATCAATCAAAGGCCAACAACCAATCCAACAAACTCTCCAATTGAAATGGCCTTTCAAACAAAAATTTCAAACAAAGTGAAATCAATCAAATGACAATAAATAATATCTTTATCAATGATTGCTTTTAGAACTTTGATTTCTTTTTTTTTTTTCTTGATGTATGCCTTTGTGATTTTCAAATTTTTTCAAAAATAAACAATAAAAAAAAGAAGATTGATTTATTTGTTGAAATATTATAAGATCTTATAATTATAATTGATGATTGATAGGTACTAAAACAAGTAACTAAAGTCAACTCTTTTGCAAAAGGCTTTCTATTCTATCTATTCAAAAAACTTTTGTTTTATTCGAAAAATATGTCTTACAAACCCTTCTTCATGACGTTTTCTAAAATTGATAAGTTAGTTTGTCTTGTTGCTTTGAATGGGATAACAAGGACACTGCTCAAGTTAAAGGAACGAGAAGAACATTGTTTTTAAAAAAGAAGGATTTTTGGTTTGAAAGAATCAACTGTTATGGACAAAAGGAACTGATAGTTCCTAGATTCTTAAATCATGAGTCTCAATATATACAACAAATATGATAATAAAAGTGGGTTCCTCCAAAATTAATTGATTCATTTGATTAAGGAATGAATCAATCATCATCTCATTAAAACAGAGTTTGAGTATTTGAATTATTGGATTATTTGAATGATTGAATTATTAGCTTGTCATTGCTATGTCGGTTTACTTCTTTTGAATTAATAAGATATCTCAATAATAAGAACTGTTTTGTTTCAGATTTATAACTTATAATAAACTCATAATAGAAGACGAAGAAGACAGATAGAAGTATAGTTATAGAAGACAGAAGTTTATATTCAAATTAAAGTCGAACAATTAGAACTGAACTGTGAAGACAGTTAAAGAAGAAGTGTTTAATAATTAGTATAAGTCTTAAGAAGTTGAAACAATTCAGACTTTTGAGTGTTGAAGACTTTCTTGTGAATGAGAGACTTCATAGGATGGTGGTATTGAGGAATAGGAAGCATACCTCTCCTGTGAAATCAAAGAATGGACAGTTAAATAAAACAGAGGAAATAAGTGAAGAAGAAATGAGAGAGAAACAACATCAAGAAGAAGACGAAGAAGAACAAGAAGTAGAAGAAGATGGAGAAGATGGGATTGAAACAGAGGAGATTGAGCTGGAAGATGAAGATGAAGGTGATGATGAAGAAGGTGAAGAAGGCGAAGAACAAGAGGAAGATGGTATGGAAATAAAAGAAGACCACGAAATAAAAGATAAAGTAAAGAGATTAAGAAATGAACCTCTTGATGAAAATCAACAAGAAAAAACAAATCAACAAAAAGATAATAAGAGAAACTCAATGGTTTTAAGATCACAAAGAAAAAAGACTGAAAAGGATCTTCAACTTGAATTAGATACTCAGCTGAATGAAGAAAGGAAACAATTAAAACAAAAACAAAGACAATCATTGGAAAGTAATTATTATGATAAGAGTAGATCTTCTTCTCCATCTTCTTCTCGAAGTTCACATCATCCAAATAAACCTGGAAAAGGAGAACGAGTAGTTCGTTTTATTCTTGAAGAAAAATCAAAGGAGGAGAATGAAAATTCTATCCCAGAAGATGAAACTATTTGTCCAGAAAAAAATTATAAACATGATCTTGCATTTCCAAATTTGAATGTTCAACAAGAGATTCCACTTTATACAAACCAATATCTTCCAAACGCCCCTTCAAATATCCCTTCATTTTTGTCAAAAAAAATTCAAGTTAAGAATATCCCTCAAACACATTGTAGAATAATTGAAGAATTTCAAGATAAGAACCAAAATATTGTTCAAAATGAATCACAAAATTATTATCGTTATACTCCCTTATCATTAAGTCAACTTGATCAAGTGGTTGAATATGATATGGATGAACAAGATATGAGATGGCTTGAAATTTATAATCGGGAAAGAAAAAAAGTTGGACTTGATCCAATTTTAGAAGATACATTTGAACTATTAGTTGATCAGATTGAAAAAGAGCGGTATTCTTATTCACAGGTTTTGAATTTTTTTTATTTTTTTTGGATTTTTTTATCAAAAGAAATTAAAGATAAAAAAAAAAATTAGTCACAAAAACATAAATCAGAAAATAATACTCCAGTATTATCTGATGATTCTCCTTGTGAAATTTGTTTAGAAAAAGAATGTGATGCAAATAATTCAATTATTTTTTGTGATGGATGTAATATTGCTGTTCATCAAGATTGTTATGGAGTTCCTTATATTCCTGATGGGTAAGAATTTTCTTTCTTTTTGTTATTTTTTTCAATTCAAAAAAAAAAAAAAAAAAAAAAAAAATAATAAAAAAAAATTATAAAATAGATCTTGGGTTTGTAGAAAATGTTTATTAGTTCCAGAAAAGAATGTTAAATGTGTATTTTGTGCAAATGAAGGTGGAGCAATGAAACAAACAACAGATAATAAATGGGCTCATATTGTTTGTGCTTTATGGCTAACAGAAGTTGGTTTCGCAAACCCAGTTTATTTAGAACCAATTGATTCAATTGATGTTATTTCAAAGTCAAGATGGAAATTTGTATGTTATTTATGTAAAAATAGAGCTGGCGCATGTATTCAATGTAGTAAGGTACATTTTTTTCTTTTTCTTCACTTTTTTTCAATTTTTTCTTTTTTCTTTTTTGATTCAAAAAAAAAAAAAAAAAAAAGCCAAATTGTGGAACTGCGTATCATATTACTTGTGCTCGTAAGGCTGGTCTTTATACAAAAATGAAAAATGTTCATACAAAAAATCAAGAATTGATATCATATTGTGATAAACATAAACACAAACAAGAGAATGAAGTTAATGAATTCAAAAAACAACAAACTCCAGATTCAAATCCTGGAACTGATCAAGAAGATGGTTCTCAGACTCCAACTCATAAGAAACCCAAAAAAGATCATTCTCTAAAGAAAGCAAAGGATTCTCTTCCGATTATTCCTATTACAATTTTTCATAGATTACTCAACACAGTGAATCCGTAATATATATATATATATATATTTCTCTTTGTCTCACAAATAAGTCCTTAACCTTTTCTCTCTTTCTTTCTTTTTTAGGTTTCAAATTCAAAAGAAAGTTCATTTTGTTTCTGCTGTTTGTAAATATTGGTCATTAAAAAGACAAAGTCGTCGAGGTGCTCCTCTTTTAAAACGACTTCATATTCAAACACAATGTACAAAATCATTAACATTGGGAACTTTAACATCTGATCAATTAAATGAAAACCATTCAATTTTATCTGAATTAAAACAACATTTTGAAAAAACAAGAAGTTTAATAGAATTTATTCAAACAAGAGAAACTTTAAAGGTTTTCTTTTTTTTTTTCCAATTCTTAAGAAACAAACAATTAAATAATATATAAATTCACATTTAGATGAGCTCTCTTAGAAATTTAGAAAAAATTGTTAACATTAGCTGTGAACCATTATATCAAATCCTTTCAAGAAATCTCGAAACAATTCAAAAATTAGATAAGAAACAAATTTTTACTTATCCTGTTTCAGTTATTGATGTACCTGATTATCTTGATGTCATTCAAAAACCCATGGATTTTTTGACAATTGGACAAAAGTATGATTTTTCTTTTTTTTTTTTAAAAAAAAAAAAATTCTTAATTCATCTTATTTTTTAATTATTAAAGAATTAATCGACGTGAATATGAAGATTTTGCTCAATATAAAGATGATGTCTTATTAATTTTTAATAATGGTCAATTTCCTTCTATTTATTTTTTTTTAAAAAAAATTTTCTCTTCATGATTTTTTTTTAATCAAATTATTTTATTTTATTTTTTAGCCATGCTTTATAATCGTCCAGATACAATATATTATCGAGTTGCTTCCAAAATTCAAAGTCAAGTTATTCCGATTTTAAATGATTCTGAAAAAATTTATAATCTCTCAAATATTAATCCAAACACTGGAACTTTAGATTTTAATTTTTCAAATGATCAAATTGAAGAACAAAATCAAGAATTGGCTGATAATTCCCATGATCATATTAACCTCTTTAAAGAAATAGAACCTCAAATTGAAATGGAAAATCCAGAAAAAAATTTCAATGAAGAAAATCTATTATCACCACTTTCATCACCTTCTTTGGAAATTGTAAATAAACCTGAAAGTTCAAAAAAACGAAAACAACCAGAAGAAAAACCAAGTTCTCCAAGAAAGAAAAAGAATGAAACTTCCATTCCTAAAAATCTTTCTGAATCTGATCTTTTAAATGTTGAAAATCAATCATCTATGGAACCCTCCATTTTAGATCAACCAAAAGAATTTCATCCAAAATTAAATTATCTTACTTTTGGAATGCAAGTTCAAGCAAAATGGATAGATAATAAATATTATACAGCAACAATTTGTAAAGTCAATCAAAATGATTCAACTGCTACTGTTGTATTTCCTGATGATGGTATTCAAGGGGTATTATTATTATTCTCTTATTTGTTCTTTCTTTTAAATTATTTTTTATTTTTTTAAAAAAAGGATGTGAGCTTTGATGACATTGAAATTAATCCCAAAGAACTTGAGTTTTTAGGACCTGGTAGACGTTTAAGAAGTACTGAAGCAAAGATAAGCTCAAAAAGAAATTCAATACAATTTAATGGAGATATTTTTCAAACTAATTCTTCCCGTTCAACAACTCCAAATATCTTAGAAAGTCCAAAAAAAGGAAATTTGAATCGAGTTAAATCTCTTTCTCCAGTTAAAAAAGTTCAAACCCCCTCTCCTTCAACTCAAAGGAAAAGTTTAAGAAAGCGTTCTATTTCTCCAACTTTCCCTTCAATACTTAGTCCAAAGAAAGAGTCAACAAATGACAATGTTTCAAACTCAAATTTGACAAATTCAAAATCAGATTCAATAACAACTACCACCCACCCAACAAATGTAAATAATATAGAATCAAATCAAACAAATCATATCAATCCAATTCCACTTCAATCAAGACATTTTCAATTAACAAAAGAATTTTTGACACTTCATCCACCAACTATTCAAATGAAAATTCAAAAACAAGGAAAATTTGCTCCAGGAAGTATTGTTTGGGCAAATCGTCTATTAAATGATCAAAAATTTTACTATGCAGCTCAAGTCGTAGATCCTTTATCTGGTGAACCCCCTTTAACAATCTTAAAATCTGAGCTTTCAAAACGGAATGACCCTCTTTATCGACTTATTTCGTTTATTGAAGGTGAAAATCTTGAAGAGGATGACATTTTTATCAAAAATAATCATATAGAACCAGTGATTGGTTGGAGTTGGCAACATGAAAAAGATTTATTAAAACTTGGTGATAAACTTCGAGATAAAGAGATGATGAAAGGTCAACCAAGTTTAATTAAGAAAAGAGCAGAGAAATCATTTGAAATAGCAAAAAAGTTAGCTGTGAAAAAGAAATCTGGAAATAAAAAGTTAAGAGAAGCAGAAGAAAGAAAAAAAAGGAAAGAAGAAGAGATGAATATGATGGCAGGTCTTGCTTTGATGACTGAGGATAAAGAAAAGGAACAACTTGAATCATAGATTATTATTTATTATTATTGGTTTGTTTGTTTGTTTGTAAATTATTATTTTGAAATTATTATAAATGAAATAAATTGTAGATTAGAAAAGTTTGTTCTTTTTTTGTATTCTGAATATTCTTTTTTAATTTTCTATATTACAATAAAAAGGGATTGGGTTTAAGTTCAATTAAATATAATATAAGGGGAAGAAGAAGAAAAAATTATTCTTCATCACTATCATCCTTTTTCTCTTCTCTGAGTCCATCTGAATATCCTTTACTTTTTCCTGCCATTTGAAGAATCATTACATCCTCTTTGTATGCATCCAAAATACTTTTTTGCTATTTTTATTTTATTTTATTTTTATTTATTTATTTGGGTTGAAATAAGTAAATAAGTAAAGCAAATAAAAAAAAAAAAACTTTTGGATCTTCTCGATTTGGATCAATGACAGGTTCCAAGACTTGCCAAACCTCGATTGCATCAACTATAAATTCTTGACTCTTGGATAATCTTGGAGAATTATAAGTTGTACTTAAAGGTTCTGCTTTTGAGTGTCCTGTTCCAAAATCTTCATGAACACAAAGACCAAAATAATCAAATTGACCACCAAATGCCTTTTCAATTAAAAAGTTAAATTTTAGAAATTAACATAAAAGAGAAATAAATAAATAAATAAATAAATAAAAATAAAAAGAGTGAATATTACAAGTGCATTTGGAAGAGTCTTTGTTCCAAAATTAAGATATTGATAATTCTGATTTAAATTGCTATTGATAATAACAAAACAAAAGCTACAACAAAGAAAAGAAAGAAAAAAGAAAAGAAAAAAACCTTGGAGAATAAGATCCAAATGTTGGTTGTAAAGAAAAAAGAAAGTTATCAGCACTTCCATAAAAATTAGGACATTTTTTCCATTGTTCAAAATTAAATCCACCTAAAACCAGAAAAGAAAAAGAAAAGAAAAATTGATCTACAAACTTTCATATTGAAAAAAAAGGAAAAGAAAAAAAACCAAAAATATATCCATCTTTATCTTTAATTACAACAATTGTTGATCCTTGCTCTAATATATTAGCATTAAATCGACTCCAACTTTTTCCATGTTTTGAAGTTGAAAATAAGAGCTTTTTTGATTATTTTTTTAAATGATGAATTAAATTTTTTGATTTTTTTTTTTTTAAAAAAAAATAAATAATCTTACATTCCATTGATGTCTACAATCTGGAGGAACATGCATTGACAAAAACCATACATCTTCTGTCCTTAAAAGTTCACTTTGATCAGTAAGTTTTGGAGGATTTAATCCTCTTTCACGTTTAATTTTTCTACTTGTATTTAAGTCCAATAAATCTATTTTTTTAAAAAAAACAATTTAGAATTAAAAAGAGAAAAAAAAAAAAAAAAAAGACTTGGTTGTGATGCACTGTGATAGATATCTTTTGATCTCATAAACATTCTTGTAAATACTCTTTCGATTAATGTCATAAATAAAGTATTTTTTTCAAGCCAATCACTAAATTGGAAATAGGAAAAAGATGTCACTTCAGCTTGGCTCTTCTAAAGTGAAGAAAAAAAATTCGTAAATTAGTTTTTGATCAATTTAAAAAAAAAAAAAAAAAAAAAATAAAATAAAATAAAAATTATTTTAAAAAATAATAATAATACCTTTGAGCTGATTGATTGAAGAGCAGCAGAAACTTGTTTTTGTGAGTCCATTTTCTAAAGAAAATTCTATCAAAATAGAGTTACTTAGTCTTATAAAATACAAAAAGGAAGTCGAAGAAGAGATAGCTTCTTATTTAAAAAAAAAAAAGAAAAAAGGGAAATAGGAAAAAATCGGGTAAAAAAAAATAAAAAGGAAAACACGTGGGATGTTCAATTTCATTTGATTCAAAAAGTGAATAAATTAATTAGAAAACAATAATATTATTGTTCCGTTTTTGACGATAGGGACAGATTTTGTCATTTTTTTTTTTTTGAAAAGCTTTTTGAATCAATCATGGCAAAGTAAACGAACACCACTCGTAAAGTAAACAACCAAAAGCTGTGTTTGATGAATTAGCCGTTGACTCTGTTGATGCATTTGTGATTAGTTATTTGTACTAAAAAATAATAAGAAATAATAATTGCAAACCAAGTTGAGTTGAAAAGTTGAAAGTTGAAAAAATGGTCAAAGAAGAAAAAAAAAAAAGTGGAAATTTTGGACGAAAAGAAGGCAAGTAAACTTTATTTTCCTGTCATCATTTTTCGAGATTGTTTTTTTTTTTTTTCTGTTCTGACTTGAAAATAATCACACCAAAGCTTTCTCAAACAAACTTAGAAAATATCATTGAAGTATAAGACAACTTCTTGAAAAGGAACTAACAAACAACATCCTTTCTTGTGTGTTGGTTTTAAAGAAAGTTGAAACAAAATCTTTGATGCAAAATGTTGAATTCTTCAAGAATATACAGTTGCTTCACGATTATACTGCATCGTACTAAAAGAAGACAATCCATCCAATTATTGAGAACAAATGTTGGAGTTAGTCAAAGAAAAAGGAAGAATATATCAATATATTATCTGGGAGAATAGAATAGAAAAGAAATTAATGTTGAAATGTAAAAGAAAGAAAGAAAAATCAATCAAAAATGAAAAAGAAAAAGTTTTACAAAAAGCTTGTTGGGGAGTGTAACTCTCAAAAAAGGGTCAACCTAAAGAAATCAAGAAACCAAATGAAGAGTCCCACAGGATCAATAGATTTAAAATATTTGTGATATCCTCTTTCAAGAAAGTGTTGCCACTTATCAAGCAGAAAAAAAAAAAAATCCAACAATTCTACACATTTTTGATTTTGAGCATATTCTAAAAAATCTGAGAAACATGAACTCCAAAACACTCAAACGTTCATTCCTAAATAATAAATTTTTAACACAGCCTAAAGTGAAAAGAAAAAAAAAATTGAATGAAGAATTAAAAGTTACCTTGTCGACTACGATTTATCTTCTTTGAGCGATTCAGTTTCAGTTGGTAGCAGGGAAGGACTGGAGTATTGTCAATTGAAAGTATACGAGTTGAGTTAAAGGGAAGTAGACATATATTTCCACTGGAGAACAACTTAAATAATTGGATTTATTCTAAAGAAAAGAAGAAAAAACATCACTCTTCCGATTCTTGAAGTGCTTTCACAATCCTTTATATTAAATTTGATTTAAATTTAAATTAAATTATGTTAGAACAATCAATAGCAACAACAGAGGTATTCATCCTTGAGAATCCATTTTTGATTTTGTGATTTTGTGATCCGTAAACATGGCGGTTTTATTTATTTTTTATTTATTGAACCAAAAATACTTTTTTTTGTGAACAGCGGGACTTGGGATTGTTCATATTTCAAGAGCATAAATAATTAATTACTGTAATTGGATTCAATCAAAACACTCAAACACTCATTTTTGGATTGACAATCATTACCTTGTTTTTAAAGTTTCAAATTTCAAAAAAAAAAAAAAATTAAAAAGGAAAAGAAAGAAGTAAAAGAAAGATGACAAGTAAAAAGACGAAATTGAAGAGATATGGAAGTGAACCTATGTTGAGAGGGAGATCAATGAATCAATCAATGGGAACACAAAAGAGAGATGACTCCCCAGAATTACCTGAATTACATCGACTTATTAAAATGGGAAGTGTTCAAAGTGTTCAAGTAATATTTCTTTTTTTTCTTCAAAAAAAATAAGAAATCAATCAATAAATTAATAAATGATACTAGTTATATTTGGATAAACCTGTGAATCAAAGAGATGATATTAATGTTCTTGATCATAAAGGAAGAACACCTCTTCACCAAGCTTGTTTAACTGTGTTACATACAGCGGATATAGTTTTATTATTATTAAGAAGAGGTGCTTTTGTTCATGCCGCAACAGATTTAAGTTATTTAACTCCATTACATTGTGCTTGCTTTAAAGGATCTCTTGATGCTATTCGAATTCTTTTAAAATATGGTTCATATTCTATTTTTTAAAAAAATTGAAATTGAAATGATAATTTTTTCATCAAAAAAAAAAAAATTAGGTGCTGATCTCTCTGCAAGAACAGCGGATGGTAAAACTCCTCTTCAAATGCTTCCATCGACTCCAGAAAATAAAAAATTTGTTAAAGGTATATTTTTGATAAGTTCAATTTTTTGTTTGTTCAACAATTTTTTTAAACAAATTAAAAATAAAATAAAATAAATGAAGCTCTTCTTAAACCTCAATCAACTCCAAAATTTGGAAAGAAAGATAAAGAATTTTTACAAGCTTGTGTTACTGGAAATGAATGTATTTTTTGATTTTTTTTAAAAAAGTTTATAAACAATTTCAAAAAAAAAAAAAAACTTGGAAATTAGTGAAAGTACTTGAATTATTAGAAAAAAATGTTGATGTTAATGTTTATGAAGAGAGAACAAAAATGACAGCTTTAATGTGTGCTTCACGTCAAGTTAGTTTTTTTTTTTTTTTTTTTTTTTTTT
>Ga0209960_1002380_pt1 | contig 19040 bp, 13 predicted proteins | sample ThiBiot_500_plan_2_FD_183947 | JGI IMG/M metagenome (GOLD analysis project Ga0209960, IMG submission 183947) | Wastewater bioreactor microbial communities from Cape Town, South Africa - Thiocy_expt_500_plan (SPAdes) | ecosystem: Engineered > Bioreactor > Thiocyanate-remediating >...
CTTGCCTCCTCTTGAAGTTCTTGGATTATTTTTTTATTGATAAGAAAAAGTTTTTCTTTTCTAAGTTCTCTCTTTTTTCAAAGGATGATGAAAGTCGTAACCTTTTTGTGTCAATAGATGTAAATTTTGTTGATGCAAAAGAAGTAGGGAAAAAATTAGAGGAAGAGAAAAAAAAGTTGGAAGAAGAGAAAAAGAAAATTCAACTTGAAAAGAAAAAAATTGAAGAAAGTAAAAAATTAGAAGAAGCAAAAAAGAAAAAAATTGAACAAGAAAAAAAGAAAGAAGAAAAGCAAAAGAGAATTGATATACAATTAAAGAATATTGAAGAAAAGAAGAAGAGGAAGGAAAAGGAAAAGGAAAAGGAAAAGGAAAAATTGGAAAAAGGAAATTTGGAAGGAGAAGAAAAAGTTCAAAAAGACCAAGAGCCAACAAGTATTTTTTTTTTTTTTTCAATTAGTCCAGCTTTTTAACATCAAGTAATAAATAAAATAAAAAAAAATTAAAATAAAATAAAGGATCAACATATGAACTTGAGTATAAAAACAAATTTTACAGAGTCAAGACATCAACAAAAAGTCTTTCAGAATTTGAAGATTTAATTAAATCAACTCTTAAAATTGAAGATAATACAGAACTCGTTTTGGAATTTGAAGAGAATGGAAAAGTTTTTGTTTTACATGACCTTGATGATTTAGTTGATGGAATAACTTTAAAAGTTGCAGTTTCTCAATCAAATCTTGGTAATTTTCTTTCTTTCTTTCTTTCTTTCTTTTATTTCTTGGTTCTTTCTTTATTGTCTTTTTTCACCAACCTGTTCATCAAATAATTTTTTTTTTTTTTTCAAAAAAAAATAGAATCCGGATTAGGAACAGAATCAGCAAAAAATTCTCAAGACTTAGTTGATCACTTTCAACTCAAAAATTGGAATGATATTATTTTCTTGAGTCAAGGATCAAATTCAGAATATCGAATTGAAGTTGATCCTGATGAAATTCCACCCCAAATTAAAAACCAATTTGCTGAAATGATGGATGGGTTTTCAAAATTGGAATCATGTAAAAGATTTAATACGACTCGCTCAAATATTGTATTTCAATTGGATATATTGATCAGAAACAAAGCAGAAAAAGCATTTGATCAAATTGTTGAGCTTTTTGAATCCAATCTCAATCTCGAATGAAAGAAGAAGGATTAATTTATTTCAAGCTAATTCTCTTTTTCTTTTTTTTTCTTTTTGATGTATATGAACTAAATTATAACCTTTTTCTTTTTTCTTTTTTTTTCAAAAATTCTATCTCAAGTCAATCATTTTACTTTCTTTTTTTTTTTCAGTATAAATGAATTCTTTTCTTCATATTATTCTTCATTCAGCTGGACAGATTGAAGTTACACTGATTATTTATTCAAATGTTAATGTTAATCATTCACAAGACAATCACTCTTTTAAGATTCACCCATTCACTTATTGAAGATAACATTTGTTATTGAATTCATTATTGATTGTTACACATCAAGTCAATAGTTCAAATCTTAACAGAGTTATAGTTTGTTGTAGTTCGTTGTTCATTGTTTCTGATTCATATATCGATTGATATTTGATACTATTGCTTATTGCAAACCAACAGAAAAGTGGTTAGAGGTGTCCATTTTCCCACAATGTCGGCGATTTTGGCAAATTTGGGCTCTTGGGAAAATTTTTTTTTGGCATTGCCTCATTCTTTCATCCCCTTATAAATAAATACAGAGCTTAATTTTTTTTTTTTTTCTTTTTTGTTCAAGACACCTTCATTATTTTTCATTTTACACTTTTATCTTTCCAATTGCTATATTTTCAATTATTTACACTTGAATTTAAAATTTAACACTCTACTCTAACATCTTTTCTGTTATTTTTGTTCTATTTAAAACAAACAATTTGAACATTTTTTTCCCCTAAGTTTTTTTAAAAATTTTACAAAATTTGTTGTTCTTTTTTTTTTTTTTGAAGTCGTTAAATTTCTTTTTTAAAAAAACAAAATTTTAACCAAACTCAATTTCAATTTCAATTTTAATTTGAGCTTCAATTAATTTCCATCTTGAAGTTTATTGTTTTTTATTTTCCTTCTAATTATTTATTTGTCATATTTTTAAGGAGCTTGACTCAGCTCATTTAACAATACAAAGCTCTTCCGCAATTTGTTTGTTTTAACAAACTAAAAATAAGCAAATAATTACGAAAAAAAAAGAGAAGTGAAATGAACCTCCAAAGAATGTCTATTCAGAGTTCACTTGGAGCACCTCTTCACAATTCTGTGAAAAATAGAGACTTTGTTCAAATTAAAGCTTTACTTTGTGAAGGTATTCTTATTTTAATTCCTTTTGTTTTTTTTAAAAAATAAAACAAACTTACGAAAACAAATACAAATACAATTTTTAGTTGCTAATTGTACAGAAGATTTTTGGGATAAGAAATGGACTCAATTTAATTCAACAACTAATGGAACTGAAGATGAATTTTGGACTTTGAGTTTAATTGAATACGGGGCTCAAGTTGATTATCAAGATGAGAGCGGCTTTTCTCCTCTTCATTATTCTCTAAGTCATGGATTTAATGAAATTGCAAAAATTTTAATTCATTTTGGTGCACCTCTTGAAACCGTTACTCCAAAGAATAATTGGACACCACTTCATTTAGGAACTCTTCGTGTTTGATTTTCTTTTTTTTAAAATTTTCTTTTTTTCTTTTTTCGAAAATTCTAATTTTTTTTCCCAATTAGTGCAAATATGAAACAGTTGAGTTATTAATTCTTAATGGAGCTAATCGTGCAGCAAAAAGTCTTGAAGGAGAAACTTGTATTGATCTTTCACAACATTCAATGACACAACATGTCTTAACCAAAACGAAAACTAAAATTCCCTCTCTTCAAACATTACTCTTAAGAATGATCCGAAGAAAGAAGATTTCTGGCACAAACCTCTTACCAAAGGTATTGCAAGACAAAATTTTCTCAGTGCATGAATATTTCAAAGAATGGAAATGAAATATGAAATAACCTTGCAATGAAAACAAATGGATTTAGTTTAATCAAGAACAAATCAAATCCAAAAAAATAACATATCACAACACCTTTTTCGGTCGGAGATGCTCTTCAGAAATGTTTCAATGGGTGCATATATAATTTAAAGGAAAAGAACAAAAAAAAATCAGAAAGCATTTGAAAACTTTTAAAAAAACTGAATAGTACAAAGTGGAAAATAATTAATTATTTAAAATCTCCGAAATAATAATATTATCAATAAAATAAGTCAAAAATTAAAATTAAAATTAAAAAAATGATCTGGTGTTTCACAATTTTATTGATGAAACTTCTAATTTTTTTGAATTGCAAATTGATTATTGTTGTTGTTGCTGTTGTTGAGTTGGAGGATTTGGGTTTCTGACTAAGAAAATAAATGAAAAAAAAAGAATTCATTAGAGTTGAGGATACAAAAAAGAAGAAAAAAAAAAGAAGGAAAAAAAAATCAAAAATTAATAATAACCTGGTCTCCCTTCACTACTTCTAAAACCACCACGACGAGGACCTCTTTGTTCATCACGATTATCATAATATTGATTTCTTCTATATTGAGGTTTTTGTTCATCATTTTGTTGTCCATGATATTGATTTGATTGATATTGGTTTGGTTGATATTGATTAGAATAATATTGACCATTGGATTGGTATTGATTACCACCAGAGTAATGTCTATCTTGATAATTTCCTTGATAACGAGGATTTCTTGGTCCATTATGATATCTTTGATTATTTCTTGGTTGATAAGGTCTTTGACCTTGTGATTGATTTTGTGGAGTTGAATTTTCTATTGAAGTAATTTCTTCCTGTGGAGTTGGTAAAATTACATAAGAATTATTTGCATTTTCTGATTTATTTTGTTTTTTGAAAAAAATTTTTTAGAATTTTGTTGAATTTTTCACACAAAAAAAGTAAAAGAAAAAGAAAAAGAATACCATTGGATAAAGGGGTTGGATTTGGGAGTGGAGATCCATTCACTGATGAAAAAGAAGTAGGGCAAGAATATTTGTTTAGAATTATGTGATTTTTTTAAAAAAAAATAAAATAAATAAAATACTTTGATCAGGTGATTCATGAGAAGGAAGAGGAACATCTCCATGATTAACGAGCTCATAGTTATTTTGAATATCTTCTGCTTGCTAAAAATGAAAAAAGAAAATAAATTATGCTAGAAAAAAAAAAAAAGAAAAGAAAACAAATGTAAGAAAGAACCTTTTTTGATTGTTTTTGTTCTTGTTTTAATTTTAATGCCTTTTCACGATCAAAATAGGAACTAGTTGCAATTTGATCAAGAAGGTCTGAAATTTGTTTAACTGTTTATTTATTTTTTGAATTGATTTGAAAAATTTTTTTAATGAAAATGAAAATAAAAATGAAAATAAAAAATGACATGAAGCTCCTGAAAAAAGTTCTTCGTTTGCTTTGGATCTAAGTTTTGTGATTTGTTTCAAAAAGTCTTTGGATAAGTGAGCAAGGCTAATTTTTTTTTTTAAAAAAGTTGGATTTATTTGTTTTCAAAAAAATAAATAAATAAATAAAAACCCTAGTTCAGCTCCATAAGTTGGATAAAGTGAATTATTGGCTTCATCTAATAAGGCAAGGTGATCTTGTGTGAAAACCTAATTTAAATAATTTGAGGTTGATTGAAAAAGAAAAAAGAAAAAAGTCTCAAAAAAAAAAAAAAAAAATTACAAGTCCTTCAACTTGTCCTGAGGTAAATGAATTTCTAACAGTTTCTGAAGCAAATTGATTTAAAATATAAAATATTTGTAATACTTGTTTAATTTCTTCTTGTGTTTTTTCCTAATTTTTAAAAAAAATAATAAAATATCAAATTTCAAATTTCAAAATGCATGATGTTAATTTTTTTTTAAAAAAAAGAAATGTTTTTTACTTTTTGAATTTGAATTTGTTTTTGTTCTTCAGCTAACAATTTTTTTTGTTTCTTTTTCTCTTCTTGTAATTCTTCATTTTCGACACCAGTCAATACTTTTTGAATATCTTCTAATTCTTTGATTAACGCTACAACTTCAGATTTATGGGTAATTGATTTTTTTTGATCTTCATTTAATGTTTGTCCTTGAGCAAGGAGTTCTTCATTTTTTTCAATTTTTGCCTATGTTCATTCATTCATTAATGTTATTGAACAACTCTTCAAAAAATTTTGTCAGCGATTACCAAACGTTTATGAAGACCTCTAGCTCTCTTTTCAATCACAGAGATGTATGGATTTTTACTGTCAGTTTCTTCTTTTGGCTAATAATTATTAATTTTATTTTATTTTTATTATTCTTTTGCAGAAAAAAAAAATTAAAATTAAAAATTAAATAAAACTTACTTTTTGTTCAACTGGTTTTTTCTCAGCAGATTCTTTAATAGTTTGAGGTTGAGGTTGTGTTTGTTGAGTTTTCTTTTTGGTAGCCATATTCTATTTTCTATTTTCTATTGTCTATTGTCTTTGTTTGTTTGGCATTAAAATTAGTGCAATTTGAATTGAAATTTGAAACAAATATTCATTCACTTGTTTATCCATTTACTTATGAAATCAAAAATAAGTTTGAAAGACATTAAAATATTAAGTGTCTCAATAACAATTTTTCATAACAATGACGTAGAAAAAAGGTTAATTCATTATTGAATTTGACTTTCATCTCACTTCCAAATGCCAATAAGCCAAAAAAAAAAAAAAAATTAAAATCAATAAATTCAATAAGATCTTCATTATTTTTACTAATGTTTCTCTAATAGATTTGATGTTTCTCTATTATTGCTTCTTTTCTTGATTTGATCTCTTCCAACTCAACCAACAAAAGAATAAAATAAACAAAATAGGAAAGAAAAGCAAAAATCGAAAGTGCAAAATAAATCAAAAAAAAAATAGACACAAAATTATTAATCATAACTGATAAATATTATTCTCAATTTATAATTTTATTGTAAGAAGACTGCTTAAATGAAAAAAATGAAATAGGTTTGTCGTTTAGATCTTGGATAGATTTGATTTATGTTTTTTTATGGACCTCAACTTTCTTTTTTGTTTGTTTGGTTAAAAAGAAAAGATGAACAAAGCTAAAAGGTAACATATTTCTATTCAAAATCTAATAATTTATTCCCTTTTTATTTCTTCCACAAAAACAAAGGTTCCAAGTTCCAAGACAATGAGTGATACTGCTGAGTCTCCTCCAATTCCAGTTATCACATGTGATAAATGCATACAAAGATGCAATGCAGCTTTATATGAAAGCTAATCCTAATCCTGGTATGTCAAGTGATGAACAAACCCTTGTAGGTTTGGATATTGCAGAAGAAACAATCGAGCACTATTTTCAGAAACCCGCAGGACCAGGTCTCTTTCAGACCAGTCAATGTTAGAATTATTGAAACACAAAGGCTGGAGGAAACATTGCAAATTTTGACGTTCTTTAATTTAATGGTATGGTGGATCAAATGAGGGGATGCATTGTAATAAGACGGGTTTCTTAACACGTTCCTCTTTTTAGTTTGATGTAGTCGTACCTATTATTTCCATGAAACGATGGATTTGCTTGAATTTGTCTTTCTTGGGGTCCATAAATACAGCATTACATGAAGTCAAAATGCTCAAATTTAGTCCGTTGGTGAAATAATTTTATTATAAGATGGTGGAAAGTTGAGAGGAGGACGTTTCTATCACCAGGAATTGAGAAGTTTGGTCTTTTAGCTGGACTTTGACGATTATTCTCTCCTTGTCTTTAATTTTTTTGTTTGTTATTTTCTTCTTTTTTTTTTATCTTCCAGTGGTTTAGTTGCAAATTCAGCCCTTTAATTCTTTATTCTTGACTTCTTTCTCATTTTAGTTCAACACCACAACCACTGATGAACTATAGGCAAATATGCAATATTGGAAACCTTGAGAAAACGTCTTTAATTTGTTGGTTGAGTCTTCCTCGCTTCTTTCTCAAAATTGAAAGAATTGTTGAGATTTGGTCTTGTGCAAAACCTTCGAGGTCTTTTTGCTCAGGAAGTGGATTAGTGAGAAATAGCCTCTCAATATCTTTGGAATCAATTTCTTTTCTTTTCAATACATGGAAATGGTACTTTCAGTTAGTTTCGTTAGTTTGGCTCTTCGGCAATCATGTTCCTTCCAAGTTCCAATTTGTTGTGTTCTCAGAAATGATGGTGGACATTCAAATTGCCTCTCACTGAGAGTTCTTTAACTTGATTGTGAAGTTTTCTGCTCGATATCACAATGATCAAGGTCTTCAGTGTCATCAAAAAAAGTTCTCCAGGAGCTCTTTCATGACAAATCAATCAAGGAATAGATTTTGAATAGGTGCAAAAACTCTAGACAAAATAATTTATGAAAAGGAAGTTGAGTATATAAAGGGAAAAAAAAAAACGATTTATTTACTTTTAATTTCAATTTGATTTTTTTTTTGTTTATTAATCACCATATATTTTTATTATTTGATCAACTCTTTCTCGACATATTGGACATTGATGATTGATTCGATCACCACAATTACTACAAAGACATAAATGTCCACAAGGAACAGTAGCAAAACTGGTTTGATTGTCAAGGCAAATGATACACTTTTTTGTATTATCAGGCGCGCTTGAATCAGATGTGGATAGTGAAACTTTGATCTTCATTCCTTCTTGTAAATCATCTACATCTGATTCAGTCAAAACATATGATTTTTCATTTTTATTGAATTCTAAACCAAGTCGTGTATTTTCTTCAAGTGTGAGTTTTGATCGAATGTCATTTTCTAATCCTGGTTTTGTTCTCGAATTTGTCTTTAAGAGATATAACTTTCCATCGTACTCAATATCAATGTTATATTCTGTTATTTATTATTTATTCTTTATTCAAAAAAAAGAAAAAGAAAAAGAAAGAAAGAAACAAAAAGAAAAAGAAAAGAAAAAATACTTATTGATTCCAATAATTTAACAATCTTTGAACAATTTTTTTTTCTTTTTTGGAAATCTCCATCACTTTCTGAAGTTTTTCTCCCTTCTTTTTCTTTTTCTCTTGCAACATCGATTGCTGTCTTTCCATATCTATTTTTGATATTGAGTTTTATATCCTTTCTATTTTCTAATAAATATTCCACAATTTCAATTCTACTTCTGTAACAAATACTATATAAAGGTGTATAACCATCCTTATTTGGTTTGTTTATATCAATTCTTTGATCATTTGATAATACTTTCACAATTTCAATGTGTCCGCCTTTACAAGCAATATGAAATGGCGTCCAACCAGAATTTTTTGCTTTACGAATATCAACTCTTTTATCATTTATTAAAAGCTTCGCAATTTCTAATTTTCCGTTCTCACATGCGACATAAAAGGGAGTTCGACCCTTTTCTTCTGCTTTGTTAACATTAATCCTATTATCATTTAATAATAATTTAATAATTTCAATATATCCATTTTGACAGGCGATATGAAAAGGTGTTTCTCCATCATTATTTTCTTGATTGATATCAGTTCTCTTATCATTTAATAATAACTTCACAATTTCAATATATCCTTTTCCACAAACAATCCAAAATGGTGTTATTCCTTCATTATTTCGTTCATTCACATTAATTTTAATATCATTTAATAACAGTCTTACAATCTCCTTATATCCATTTTCACAAGCATTAAAAAGTTGTTTTTCGAATGCTTGGTTCCCAATTTTGGGATCTAGAAAAGAGAAAAAAAATCAATCAATCAATCAATCAATTATAATTAAGTAAAGTAAAAAAGAAAAGAAAAGAAATTATTTACCAAGTCTCATTATCAATATAGTCCTTGTTTCATTTGGATTTTTTTCAAATGATTCCAATAACTCGAAAATACTTGTTTTCCCTTTTTCTCTTGCAATGTCAATCGCTGTTTTTCCTTCATTATTCTTTGAATTTAAATTTACTCCTCTTCCATTTATTAATATCAACTCAACAATTCTAATATCTCCAAGACAAGCAATATGAAGAGATGTTGTTCCAGTTTTTGTTGGTTTGTTTATATCAACTTTTTTATCCTTCAATAATAATTTCACTACTTCAATATGTTGTTTGAAACAAGCAATTAAAAAGGGTAAAGTACCATGGTTATTTGCTTTATTGATATCAACTCTTTTATCATTTAATAATATTTTTATAATTTCAATTTTTCCATTTTCACAAGCAACATAAAAGGGTGAAGCACCAATACCATTGACTTTATTAAAATCGATTCTCTCATCATCTAATAATAATTTCACAAGTTCAATATGTCCTTGAGAACAAGATATCAATAAAGGTGTACCACTCTCACCTGAATCATTTACTTTAACTCTATTATCACCTAATAACAATGTTGCAATTTCTATCTGTCCATTTTGACAAACAATAAATAATGGCGTTTTACCCTCATTATTTGGTTTGTTTATATCAACTCTTTCATCATCTAATAATAATTTCACAATTTCAATATATCCTTTTTCACAAACAATCCAAAAAGGTGTTAGCTGATTTCTTGAAATCTTATTGATATCAACTCTCTTATCATTTATTAATAATTTCACAATTTCAATTTGTCCGTTTTCACATGCAATAAATAAAGGTGTTTGTCCATTATTATTTGCTTTATTGATATCAATGTTCTTATCTTTTGATAATAATTTCACAATTGCCTTATATCCATTTTCACATGCATTAAAAAGTTGTTTTTCTAACGTTTGACTCTCAACATTATTGAAATCTAGAAAGAAAGAAAGAAAAAAAAACTTCAAAAAAAAAAACTTCAAAATTGAAATAAAAATTTATGAAATAAGTCATTTACCACCGAGCCCAAGATGTACTCTCAATATAATGCTTGTTTCATTTGGATATCTTTCAAATGGTTTTAACCACTCAATAATATTTGTTCTTCCTTTTTCTCTTGCAATATCAATGACAGTTTTTCCTCTCTTGTCTCTTGATGTTAAATTTGTTTTACTATTACTTGCTAAAAGATATTTCATAATTTCAATATGTCCTTCTTGACAAGCAGCATAAAGTGGTGATTTGCCATTTTTATTTAATTTGTTGATATCAATCCTTTCATCATTTAATAATAATTTTACAATATCCATCTTCTTTTGTTGACAAGCAATATATAAAGGTGTTGCATCATTAATATTTCCTTGATTTATATCAATTCTCTTATCAGCTAATAATAACTTCACAACTTCAATTCTTCCATTTTCACAAGCAGTATAAAAAGGTGTTTTACCATCCTTATTTGCTTTATTTTTATCAATTCTTTTATCATTTAATAATAATCTAACTATTTCAATATATCCAAATCGACAAGCAGTATAAAAAGGAGTTGCTTCATTCCTATTCGATTTATTTTGATCAACTCTTTTATCATTTAATAACAATTTAATGATTTCAATTTTTCCATTTTCACAAGCAATCATAAGAGGTGTTCCACCATAATTGATAGTCACTGTATTGATATCAATTCTCTCATCATCTAATAATAATTTAACGATTTCAGTTTTTCCATTTTCACAAGCAGTATAAAGAGGCGATTTACCATCTTTATTTACTTTATTTATATCCACTCTTTCATCATTTAATAATAATTTCACAATTTCCAATTTTCCATTTTGACAAGCAATATAAAGGGGTGTTGCTTCGTTTTTATTCGGTTGATTAACATCAACTCTCTCATTGTTTAAGAATAACTTCACAGTTTCAATATATCCTGATCGACAAGCAACCAGAAAAGGTGTGGTTCCATTATAATTTGCTTTGTTAACATCTACTCTCTCATCATCTAATAATAATTTCACAATTTTGATTTGTGCATTTTCACATGCACCATAAAGAGGTGTTTTTCCATCACTACTTCCATCATTGACATCAACATTTTCATTATTTAATAATAATCTCACATCTCCAATTTGTCCCCTTTGACAAGCAATAAAAAGAGGAGTTCGTTGAATTATAATTGATTCAACAAATTGAGAAGGGAAAACTCCAACCTTTCCTTTATTCTCTCCTTTGATCCAACCTTCAACTTCTTCACTCGTAGCAATAATAATATCTCCAATTGAAATTGAAAGTTCATCATCATCACAAGCTTGATATTGGCAAATCGCCCTTACTTTCTTCCCAGATGTAGGTGTAGTTAATTTGGATTTGAATGGAGATGAAAATGGAGATGAGAATGGAGATGGAGGAGGAGATATTGCTTCTTGTTCAATCTTTGTCACGAAATGACTTGGAAATGCTCCTTTTCTATCATCAATTTCACCAATCCACCAGCCATTCTCTTCTATCTTATCAATCACCCTAATGACTTCCCCAGCTCTAAGTGCAAGTTGATCTTCTGTTTCTGCCTCATAATCATAAGTCACAAAAACTAAATAAAAATATGAATCAGTAAAAATTACGAAGTAATAAAGTCTCTTTGAACATTCAATGGGTTAACTTTAGCAATAAAGCAAACAAAACACAAAAATAAAAACAAAAATAAAAAAATAAAATAAAAAAATAAAATAAAAAAATAAAATAAAAAATAAAAAGAAAGAAAATATAAAAATTTAGAGAACATAGAAATAAGAATATTATTATTCTTTTTTGAAAAATTCAAGAGTAGAACTAAATAAATTCGAATTGTAAGTTATAAGTTATAATTAAAGGGTTCCATTAATTGGAGTTGGAAGAAGAAAAAACCTTCAAAAGACTCCGAATCCGCCATGTTTTGTTTTGTTTTTAATAATTGATTTTGATTTTGTTAGCACCTTTGTTCTTTCGAAAACTGAACTAAACTGAACTGAACCGAACCGAAGATTTTGAGCAAAATTTGAACTTTGCTCATGAATTGAGCCGTTGTTGTGTTGTTGGAATCAAAATAAGAGTTGAAATAATTGATGTATTTCTTGCTAATTTTCTTATTTTAAACACTTTTCTTCTTTTTCTCCAAATCGTTTTATAAAATCAGCACAAGAAAACTCAAACAATCAAATCAAATGTGATAAAAGTAAGGAATTTGACTCAACCTTCTTGAAGAAGCAATCGATTGTTGCTCAATATTGGAATTAGTGATTCAAAAAGAAAAAGAAAGAAAAGAATTGTTTGAATTTTTTTTATATATGTTTCATTTCTTAATTATCATTTTTCAAAAAAAAAAAATAAACAAGAGGAAAAAACTATTTGTAAGCTCCACCAACTTTTTCATCTCCTTCATAATTCAAAAAGTCCATTTCTCCTTCAACAAGATTTGTCAAGAAGTTACCCTAAATTATTATTGATGTTAATAAAAGATGAAGATTTCAAAAATAAAAAAGAAAATGATAATAAAGAAATCAAGAAAAAATCAAAAAAAATCAAGAAAAAATAATAACCTTCTTTCTAATTGAAGCATATCTTTCTTTATCTTTTTGAGCTCTTTCCTCCTCTGTATCTAACTTTAAGGATACTCTCTTTGAAAGAGATTTTCCTCTCTTTAACTCACTAGCTGGCGTTGCTTCTGGTTTCTTTCTTCCCATTCTTAATGCAGATATAACTTTTTTAACAATATTCTTAAATGTAAATTTGAGTCTTCCTGCTGCTGCTGAGTCTCCCCATCCAGTTTTTTCCTCCACAATCAAGTAATACTCTTTATTTTGAACTCCAATATCTGAAGCTGGTTTTCCTGATCTGTTTTTTTTTCTCATCCAAAATGGTAATCGACGTTCAATTAATAAAATAATGGAAACCCACTAAATTTTAAAAGTTAATAAGTATTACAAGAGGAAGGAAGAAAATAGGAAGAAAAAGAAAAGAAAGAATGAAAAAAGAAAAAAGAAAATTACTTCTAAAGTATATTTTTTTCCTGCAGTCTCTCTAACACGAACATAAGTATCATTCATCATAGCGACTAAAACATTTAACATAAGAATAGAGACGAGGAAAATAAAGACCATGAATAAAATAAGTGTGAAAGCATAATTTTTTCCTTGGTCAACATCAATATCATCAAAATCAAGGAAAGTCATTTTAAAAGTTGCCAAAAGACCATAATGGAAGGTTTGGAAAGCATCGACGTCTGTGTGTCTGAGTTGAGCAATAAAAGCTGTTTATTTGATATTGTATTTTATTTTATTTTGGAAAATGCAAAATTTTTTTATTTATTTCAAAAAGAAAGAAAAGAAAGAAAAGAAAAAAGAAAGAAAAAAGAAAAAGAAAAAGGAATACCTAAATTAAAAGATGCTAAAATCACAAAATATACAACAAGAAACCGAGAGATGTCGAGAGCAATAATTTCTTGAATGGTAACAACGAAGAATCCATAATTTTTAAAACCACGAGAAAAGTATAATGCATAAAACCAAGCTGTAATACCAATAATTGAAACTGTTACACTTTCTTCGACCTAATTTTCAATTTTTTTTTTAAAAATTTTTTAATTTTTTTTTTTTTTTTGAGATTGAATACTAAAAATCAAAAGATATACCTGCAAACCAGCTAAACGAAAAGCAAAAGCTAACCAAATTAAAAGAGAATTAAGCCAAGCAAGTCCATAAAAAAATCTAGATCCTTTTTCCGTAAAATACCGAAGTTTTAAAGTCCACATATCCCTTGCTTCCAAAAATATTGAACAAGCGCTATAAATTAAAACAAGTATTTCCAATGCCAATAATCCTTTATTTCCATCTCCATTTTCATCAAGCAAAAAGTATGGTTGAATAATTGCTAAAGTGAGAATAACCAAGAATGCACAGTAAATCGCAAACCAAATATAAAAATATTTTTTAGCAAAAGTATCCCATTTTAATTGCATTAATTCTCTCATTGGTGTTCTTTCTAAAAGTTCTGCTCTTTCAAGTTCGCTCTAATTTTAAAGGATAATCAATAAAAAAGAATTCAATAAAAAAATAAATCAAAATGAAGAATGAAGAATAAGAAAATGAAGTATAAAAATAAATAAAAAATTGGAAATGAAAATAAAAAACCTCATCATCATTTCCTGCTTCTCCTGAGAGATAAACAACAAGTTCAAGTGCAGTTGGGAGTCTATCTTCACCTGGAGTACGATATGTATCAATTTCACCCAAAGGATAAGCACATGCAATAATAGGTCCTATTATTATTTTCAAAAAAAAAAAAATCATTTTGTTGAACTAATCTTGAATAACGGGGAAATATATTTTTTTTTAAAAAAAAAAAAAAAAAAAAAAAAAAAAAAAATTGACCATAAATCCAGAAAATTTCTTTTCTTCTTCTCATAATTGTTTCAAACATAGCACCTTTTGCTAAGGCAGCAGCTAATGAGAGAGGGGTACGTTTTTTTTTATTTCGGACCATATCAAGTGCAAGAGAGTCTGGTTTTCTATATAATAAAAACAAATTCATAATATAATTGTACATCTCAACATTATCTTGAATGACAAGGACATGTAAAATAGTATTTCCAAAATAGTCTTGATTATAAAAATCTGCACCATGGCGAACCAACAATCGAATCATTTCTTTGTTTTTATCTTTTCTGTCAACACATGCTGCAAAAGTTAAAGGATGTTCTCCCAAGTAGAGTGTTCCTTTTGGAGGACGGAAGAAATCTCCAATACATCTTGAATTATTGACATCAGCACCATGTTCAAGAAGGAACTCGACTGATTCTACATCTGCTTGAACAATAGCAATATGAAGAGCTGTTTCTCCTTTGTAAGTTTCTTTCTCATATTCACAGTTAATCAATTCAGGAAAATTTTCAACAAGATATCTCATAACAGGGAAATTTGCGAATAAACAAGCGATATGAAGGATAGTTTCTCCAAAACCACCACGAGTAAGAATATTAATTTGAGGATTTTTTGGGTCCCCAATTGCTCTTTTGATATCATAAACTGTTCCTTCACGAGCAGCTACCCAAACAGAACTTTCTCGAAGTCTATATTTTGATTATTTAATTTAATTATTAGAAAAAAAAAAAAAAAGAAAGAAAGAGGACAATTTAGCTTGATCAGCTTGTCCTTTTGCTGATTGAGGTGAATCTTTGTCTTTATCTTTCTCAGGATTTCCTGCGAACTTCTTAGAGATTGTTCCAAAGATACTACCTTTCCTTTCTTTGGGTTGTAAGTTCTACAAATTGATTAGAAAGGGAACAAATGTTATCAAAAGTATAATTGTACACAAAAATGAAAAGAAGAAATAAAAAATTATACAGCTTGAGACTCATCTTTAATTTGGATAGTTTCAACAGTCTCACCAAGCTCAATAGCGTCCGATGATTCCTTCTATTAGATATTATTGAGTTAGAATAATAATTAGAAATAATAATTAAAGACTTATAATAATTTTTTTTTTTTTTTTTCTTTTGGTCAAAGTTTTTTTTTTTTTTCGTGTTTCAGATATCTTTCGGGAATAACATCAAAATAAAATAAAAAAGAAAAAAAATGAAATAGAAGTACAAATAAAAGAACATAAAATAAATAAAAGATCTTTTAAAGAATATAATCATGATTATTTTTGTTCAAATAAAAAAGACTTCTTATTTGTATTTATTATTAATTAAGTTTTTTTTTGGTTCGAGTTTTTGCGGGATAAAAGCTCTTTATAATTAGAAAAACGCAATAAAACAATACAATAAGACAAAAAAAAAAGTGAAATGTAATATTCAAACTTAAGATTGTTATAATTTGTTATAATTTGTTAAAATGTAGTTATTAAAGTTATAATATTGTTATATTATAAGTTGAGAAAGTAAGAAAAAACCTTCGACATCTCCTATTAATTTTTTTTTTTTTTTTGATTGTTTTTTCTTTTTTTTTTTGTTTATTTTCTTGGAATTTCATCTTTTCTTTTCCAAAAGTCAACCACAAAAACTGAAAACTCCAATAATATATCTCGATTTCTAATATCATACACTAATATAACACACTTCTAGATATACCGTATTTCACTCTTTATTTTATTTATTACATGTTCAAGTTTTCAAACTTTTACAAGCTCAAAAAAAAAAATTTTATAAATCAAACTTATACTTTGCTTGTTCGTCAAAGTCAAAGTATGTATTGTTGGTTGAACACGAATCAGAGTTGTGGTTGACTTTTTTTTTCTTGTTGGTTTTGTTTGTTTTTGTGTTTTGTTTTTGGTTGTATTCAAATCAAAACCAATCTATCCATGAATCATTGGAGTATCAATAGGGAGCTTTCTTCGAAAAATTAAACTTTGAACAAAGTTTGAACCTTTCTATTGCTTGGGTTTATCTATTCAAATGGATTGAGTGGATCAAACTTGCAAAGGGATCTTTGTGAAGAAAAGAAATCAAACTCAAACTCGGGACCTTGACCCAAAGTTTGTTTTAGATTGTTGCTCAAAACCTTCTTTATTTGAAGATTTTCCAAGAATACGTTGGATCAATCTTGCTCAATCGCAAATGAAAAGTTGAAAAGAAGAAGAAGAAGGGAGAAAAATTTGACCCTTGAAGTTTTTGTTTTTCAAACAATTTCAAAGAAGAAATTTTAAAACGATATTTGAATAAAAGAAAAAAACAACAATTCTTTAAAAATATCTTCTTCTTGATTCTTGGTCTCTTCTTTTTTCTTTTTCTTTTTCATTTTCTCTTTTCAAATGTTTATTTATCAAAAATTTTCATCAGACCGAATCCGAGTGTGGCAATAACTCCTTTGTGATGGGAAAGTGTGCACACTTTTGTCCATTTTGATCCACTTCCCTTTCCTTTCGTGTGTTTAGTTTGCTCAAAGGAGTAAGAAAAACAACAACATCAAAGCTATAAAACTTTATTATAATAATAATATTCCTTTTGGTTGAATGAATGATTGCAAGTTTGATTCTGCTCTACTGTCTTCTGTTTCAGTTCTCTCAAGGTTTAACTTCTTTCTTTTACTTTTCATTTTTTTTACTTTTAGTTTGACTCCGCAATCCTAAGAATCAATCAATCATTCATTCATTCATTCGAGTTCAAACATTGATTGTGTGTTGAACTAATCAAACCAATTAATTGTTCTCATTGAGAGCTCCGCTTTGATGCTTCTATCTGGATCTATAGAGCTATTTCTTTTTCATTTGCTTGATACTATTCGGAATATTTTTATATGACTGGCTGAGTTCGAATTGATTGGAATGATGAATTGAATTGAAGAATTCTTGGTGCTCTAAGTCTCATGGATTTGAATTCAAACTTTTGAGAGTTTCTTTTATAGATTCAAACTTTGAAGCTACTTTACTTTACTTTGCTTTGCTTTAGAAAGAGAGAAACATCAACCTTTTATTTTGTGAAATGAGCATTTCTTTGAAAGTTTGAAAAGAATTCGATTTTGAGAGGAATTTCTTCAAATTCTTTCATTTGCGATACTGAAATGATTGTTCATTCTCTCCTTCTTCATTAATTGTTCTTTAGATTTTACTTACTTATGCTTCGATTGAATACTTTGTTATATTATCCTTCTATTAAAACTTTAGAATATCTCATAACCTTTTATGAATACCATCCTATCTTTTTTGAATTTTTTCTTCTTATATTCATGAGATCTAATATGAATTATTTATGAATAGGTGCTTTAAAGGATGAAGAACAGACGATATTATCAAATTGGTATAAATCATTGAGTTCTAAAGGAACCTTGAGTTGGAATCTGACGAATAGCTTATGTGGGCAAACTGGAGTCACTTGTAACAATGCAAATCCTCAAAGAGTAACTAATTTGTATATGCTTTTACTTTCAAATTTTTAAAAAAAATATATCATAATGCAACAATCTAATAACTAATAACTAACTTTTCTTTATTCTATCATAAATAGAATCTTAACTCAATATCAGCTTAGTGGAACGATATCAACTTCCTTTGGGCTTCTAACTGGTTTAACTTATCTGTAAATCATATTTTTATTCTTCCTTTTCATTCTCATTTCAAAGTAATGTTTCAAACAACAATAGAGGTGTTGGTCAAAATGCAATGACAGGAACGATTCCTACTGAGCTTGGAAATTTGACAAGTTTAACAAGCCTGTATTCTTATTTTGTTATTGAAAATAAAAACTAAATCAATGACATTTTATTAAAACCAAAATAATAGATATCTAAATGTTAATCAACTTAATGGGACAATACCAACTGAACTTGGAAATTTATCTTCTATAACAAACTTGTAATCATAATTCATCATTTTTCTTTTTGTTTTTGTTTGAAATAAAAAATAATAGAATTCTTACGACAAACTATCTCACAGGAACAATACCAACTGAGTTAGGAAATTTGACAAAGTTACTGTATCTGTAAACATAATTTTCATTCAAAATAATTTTTTTGAAAAAATAAAATAATGAAATAAAAGACACCTTTTTGAAAATGGACTAACAGGAACATTCCCAACCGAGCTTGGAAGATTAAATAGTGTAAGAGAAATGTAAATTTATCTCATTTTTAATTAATTAATTAATTATTCGAAAGTCAATTATTTTTTGGAAAAAAAACAAATTCTAAAAATCAAAATAGGCGTATCTTTACTACTCAACTCACAGGATCAATCCCAACTGAATATGGAAACTTAATTAGCGTACAAATATTGTAAACTACAATTCATTAATTTTTTTTTTTCTTTCTTCTGGATAATAAACAATTTCTGAATAAAATAAATGATAGAGATTTATCAAAGAGTAAACTTAGTGGTTCAATCCCAACTGAATTTGGGAATTTAATTAATTCACGAGAAATGTAAATTATTTTATCCTTTCCAAATGAAAAAAAAAAAAAAAATGAACAAAAATCAAAGGCGTCTGAATGGAAACCAACTATCAAAAACAATTCCAACTGAGCTTAGAAATTTAATAAATTTACAATTTTTGTAAGAATTAGATTTATCACAATTTTCAATAGAAAATGTTTTTTTCTAAAGAAGAAACAAATAATAGGTATCTTGATACTAATCAACTCAATGGGACAATACCAACTCAACTCGGAAATCTAAGTTCTTTAAAAAACCTGTAATCACAATTCATCACTTTTTCTTTCATTCTTTTTTTTTTTTTTTTTT
>Ga0209960_1002381_pt1 | contig 19036 bp, 24 predicted proteins | sample ThiBiot_500_plan_2_FD_183947 | JGI IMG/M metagenome (GOLD analysis project Ga0209960, IMG submission 183947) | Wastewater bioreactor microbial communities from Cape Town, South Africa - Thiocy_expt_500_plan (SPAdes) | ecosystem: Engineered > Bioreactor > Thiocyanate-remediating >...
GCAGTTCCTGCTTGCGGGTTCTTTTGATGCTCAAGTCCAGACCCAGGCTGCTTTGTTTCATGGCCGATAAGCATGCCACGGCCGGCTGACAACTACCAAACATCGGGGGAGGTTTTGCAGGATTTCCCTAGTGTAGACTTATCAACCAGAATTCTTTTGTATATTACACATAGATCGCCCAGCGTAATCGTGTCTGTGGTCGCCTTTACATGAAGAAGTGCGGTCAGTGTCAAATAGTCTGCTTTTTGTCCACAGTATTCAGCAAGGTTTCTGACAAATGGAATCGCTGAGATGCAGTATGAGGGATCAGTCAGATTGTCTCGCCAAAACAAAAAGGGATTGTTCTGGTAAATCTCTTTAGTGAGCGAGAGCTTTCGCCCACTTTTGGCCGCCATCAGCTTGAAGTCACGCTTCAAATTAAGCCTGCCGCTTATGCTTCTGTAAAAGTCAAAGTTATGCGAAAGAAAGATGCAATGAAAACTTCCAGAATGGCTTATGTCTTTGAGGTACTCAATGATTGCATACTTATTTTTGTAATCGAATGAATCCGCAATGTCATCAACCACAAGAATAGTCAAGCCACCTTGTTTCTGCCTCGACTGAATTTCAAAAAGAATATTCAGGATGTATAGTGCTCTCTTCTCACCTTGACTGAGCACCTTGAGCAAAGAGTCACGCGGCACTTCGCCTTCACGTTCACCATCCGAGAATTTGAATGCGATAGACGGCTTCGTCCCCTTCAAGATCACATCATCTTGATTGGCAACCGACATCTTGAACGGAACGAAAAATCGCTTGTTGAATGTCTCAACGACTTTTTCCCAGTCCGTTCTTTCTTCTTTGGCCTGTCTTACCGCATCTTCAATCGTCACCTTTCCAGCCTTGAACTGCACAAGAAAGTCTTCATACAAAGATTTTTGATCGACAAGATATGCAATCCAAACATCCTTCTGAAGCTTCTTGTAGCTCTTCAGCTCAGGCAGAATATCCTGATTATCAAAAAGATAGTCCCTGAACTTCCTAAGCTCAGCATTCTGAATCTTTTTATCTATTGCATCAAATTTTGATGTGAGCTCCTTGTCGGCAAAAATTCTCTGCCGCTCTTCCTCAATTTTTTTGGTCAGTTCATCAGCAGAGGTGATCTCTTTCTTGCCGTCTTTGGTGTGAAGATTTATCGTGTGTTTCGCTGCAAAAAAGCCATTCGTCGAAAGTTCCTTATTTAACGCACCCGCGCTATAGTGATTGAACTGCTTGCTGAGCACGTCCGACTTAGATATCAAGTCGTTATAGCGTCTGATATATTCTTCCAATTGATCTTTGATCGTTCCAGATTCAAGCAGGGCAATAGTCTTGTCATTGAAAATTTCACAGTAGACAAGGTCGGCAAGCTTACTTGGCTGAGTATCTGCAACATTCTGCTCCAAAGACTCAAGGAGATCGGCAACACCGCTTGATCCAAACACCTTCAGCATTTCAGTCTCCGGCGTGACCGTCCTGCCAGTGAGACCTGAGAGCTGTTTCAACTTGCCAAGTAAGGTGCTGAGTTTTTCCGAAATCTGCTTTAGCGCATCGTCATACTGCTGCTTGATAGCCGCGTTCACTAGAAGGAGCGAAGTCCGCTCTGAAGAAAACTCTTGGTTGTAGGGCTCTATGACGAAGATCGATTCCGCCGCAATGGCAGTTCCAGCACCATCGGTAAATGCTCGTGCTGTCACACGGTCGGGAAAAATCAAATCGCTAGAGTCTCGCCCCTTGGCATAGTCGTCAAAAGTCTTTGACATTGAGGTTTTCATGAAGCCGTTGGGTGCGTAGATCGCGTACGCGCTGCTATCGGTAAAGTCAAAACAGTGATTCAACTCACTTATGCCGTAGCAGTTCTTCAAATCTATGTTCAGCTTCATGTCCCCTCCAGGGCGTGTTTGGTGACTTATGAGGTCGCCAATTTTTCTACGGCTAGATGGTATATCTGGAAATGCATCCACCACACATCCACTCGCCGTCATCATAGATGTAGCCTGAGCGCACGTCGTCCAGCAACAGGTCGAGGACTGAATCCGACGGACTCGCTGGTCGCCCGAACTGGCCCATGACGCCCGGCGTATATATAGATTCGGAAAAGCTGGCAGTCGTCGATGCCTGCTCAGGGGCGGCACCGTGTGTTAGCGTGATGGCACAGCGGCCGTTCAGGCCGCGCTGCCGATCAATCGCCGGCCATGGTCTGCCTTACCTCGCACCGCGGTCAGTCATACCAGCGCCAGCCGCTGGCCCGGATGTCGGCCTGCCGATGGCTAGCGTGAGCAGGTCCGCCGGCCGCGACCGGCTCCTGACGGCCACAACCCGACATTCAGGGAAACACAATATACATCACGGTGCATGAATGGGACCGTTTCACCAAGGCTGGACAGAGGCCGATATTGACGCCGCAATATCAAGATTTTGGAATCCGCAATTTAGCCAGCCTGATCGCCAATATTTTCCAGAACTCCGGAGGCTCTCAGCTGCGGCGCCGTGCTATCGCAAGCCCTAAAATGGCGATGAGAGAAGACATGATGATCAAACCCCATTCGCCAAGGGTAGGAATGCTAGCTGGTGTAGGCGCAGCTGCAATCGTATTCATCAGTGCGAATACTGCAGAAGTCGCCAAACCTGATACGGTTGCTTCAACGTTGTAATTCCCGACGGTTCCATTTGCTATAGCCGTAACAGAACATTCACCGCTCACATCGGTATAGCAAGTAGTTGCACTGAACGTTGCACTAGCGCCACCGGGGGCAGAGAAGGACACTGGAACTCCTGCGACAGGAAGACTACCGGTGTCCGTAACACGAACTGAGAGCGGCGTACCGAATGCTGTTGAAACAGTGGTGCTCTGCGGGGTGCCTGAAATAGCTGCAATAGCAGTGATCGGAGCCAAGTTGTAAATGACGCTACCAACGATGGCTCTGCCAATATTGCCTCCCGGGCCGAACCCTGTCTTGCCGGTTCCGGACAAGATTTCGAGATTCGCATCGGAGCCGTAAACGTTACCAATAACTCCGTCAGTTTGATATCGTAAGGTGCCTCCGGTAAGTACAAAAAATGCCTGCAGGTTGCCTGCTGGGACAGACACATCGAATCGGAGGGGGATCTGCTTGCGTGTTCCGTCAGCAGTCACCGGGACGGTACCCAGTAGCGTCCAGGCACCAGGGGAGTTTTCAAAGCCGACGTGACTTCCGGACTTTGTGTAGATGCTTACATTGTTCACTCCCGGAGCCAGATCCTGAAGCATGCTTAGGCCGTTGATCGTGGTGGCATTCAACGCCCGTACGTCAAACATAATGCCTGCATTGCCATTGTTAGCGGTGGCGGTAGAAACGAGCTCTGCGGCATAGGACGCCATCACGAAAGACGAGAGCATTAAAGCGAGGAGCCAGCGTTTCATATTTATAAGACAGGTTAATAGTCTGGAGAATCTAACTCAACCAGGGGACTTTGTCGCCTTGCAAATGCGCAAGATAGTGCTTTCAGGAATCCGTCTCCACTGCCACCAAGAATGCCTGTGTGACTGAGACGTGTTCCTTACTCAGTGCAGCCACCAGCAGGGCGTCGTTACCGCTGGCGCGCTCAATCACACGGTGCGCAGTGGCTCTGACCTCCTCCGCCACACAACATCACTAGAGCAACTCCACAGCTTCAGTTTCAACCGTTCTCCGGCACGAAGCTCCAGCACCCGAATCTGGAGCATCTCGTCCACAAAACATTGATGATGCAGTGTGTCGAACTGCTTGAAGTAGAGCTTGGCAGGATTGGTTTGGACGATTCTGGCCCTGATAGTTGTCGATGAGCACGGCGTCAACGACGCAGAGCGGAGGACAGCAAACGCTGCGGAGCTGACTTGACCGCACTTGGGCAGCTTCAGGCTGGTAGCGGACATTGCCGACCGGCCGCTCTGACGACCGAGAGGCAACTCCACTGATATATCAATCACGTCCATTCTGCGTGCACGTGAAAGTCTCGAAAACATCGCGCTGCAACTCGGATCAATTCACCGAGTTCACACGGCTTAGTTCGCCGACTCAAGGAGGCATGCGCCCATCGACACGTAGAAGGTCGGCTCGAATCTCGAAGCGCTTGCGCTCGGATGCCACAGGGATGAAGCTGCTCTCGATGTCCTTGGGCACAGGAATGTAGATGGCGTCCTTTAGAACGATCGTGCTGGTCTGATACGCGGCACCGCCTGCATGCTCAGATATCGAATCGCGAGTCTGTAGATCGTAGTAGAGACCGACCTCGCCGGAGTGATGCAAAAAGATGAACAAGACTTTCTGACCACCCCAGACGATGGACGTCTTATGCGGCTGAAGAAAGAAGTCACCCATCTCGGAGCGAATCTTTTCCGACAACGCGATGAAGCACCGGAAGCCTCGAAGGGCTGGCTGATCTGCGGGGATTGTCAGAAGCTTAGCCGCGCTTGAGACGTCACTTCGCGTGATAGCCGGCGCCGCGTCGAGATTCTGCACACCGTCGCCGTTCGACAATGCGTGGGTCGCTTGCTCGTTCGGGACAACGTCGGGGACAGCAGCGCGAGCGGCGATTGGTAGATCTGCTTTGCAAGGAGCTCAAGGATCCGGCTGGTGTCGACAGCAAAGGGAATGTATTGATGACTCATCGCTTCTCCCCGAAACATGATTTGAGATCTAGCTGGTTGTGCATTTCATCGAGCGTGGCCTGATCGACAAGGAGCGCCGGACCTTTTCCCAAGAGCAGCCTTGCCTCGGAAAAGTCCTTCTCTGCCAGCAGAGCGGCGAAGAGCTCTACGAAATCCCCGATCGAAGAGGGCTCACGCAGCAACTCGATGATGCTGCGGTTTTGACCAAGAGATCGCGCGGCCTGAAGATAGATTCGCCGTCCATGCGCATGGCCTCGCGCATCGGCCTCGTCGATGATCGTCAGGGCGCGAGCGGGGGCCCCCGAGTTCAAGGCATCCTCGGCCCGGAGGATCGGTGACAGGGGTGCATTCGCTTCGCTATGGCCGTGGAGCAAGAAGGACAAGCTGGAGGCGCTCACAGTGATTGAGCGTGTCGGGCTGCTCGAAAAGGCGCTCTCCCGGGCTGATGCCTTGTCTGGGGGGCAGCAGCAGCGCGTAGGCATAGCTAGGGCGCTAATACAGAAGCCACGAGTCCTGCTGGCCGATGAGCCTGTTGCCAGCCTGGACCCGGCAACCGCACATAGCGTGCTCACCTTGTTGCATGAGATCTGCAAGAAGGACCACCTCACCGCAATCGTGAGTCTTCACCAGGTGGAGCTCGCGCGCTCGTTTGCAGACCGAATCATTGGGCTCCGCCAGGGAGCTGTTGTATTCGAGGGTAGGGCAGAGCAGCTGAGTCCCGATGTTGCGCGGAACCTCTATGCAAAGCAGTCCAACGCTTCCAACACGAGTGCGTCCACTGATAGCCCCCGAACTCTTCAATCCAGTCAAACCAAGGAACTCTTGCCATGCTGAATCGCCGTAACTTCTCTCTTGTTGTCAGCGCAGCTTCTTTTGCTGCACTCCTTCCTCTGTGGGCTCATGCGCAGGGAAAGGATCCATCAAAGCTTCGTGTCGCCCTTCTTCCAGATGAGAACGCTGCCAGCATCATCCAGAACGCGCAGCCTCTTAAGCGCTATCTTGAACAGCAGCTCAAGAAGGATGTTGAGATTGTGGTGACTACCGATTACTCCTCGATGATCGAGGCAATGCGGTTCGGTCGGATTGAGGTAGCGTACTTTGGACCGTTCTCGTACGTTTTGGCCAAATCTAAGGCGTCCGGGATTGAGCCCTTTGCGGTGGGCGTTGAACGTGGGTCGCCCACATACCAGTCGGTCCTCATCGCAACGGCCGGAGGGCCGGTGAAAACGCTTGAAGACGTGCGCGGCAAGCCCTTCGGATTTGGCGACCAGGCGTCCACATCAAGCCACCTTGCACCACGTGCACACCTGCTCAAGAAGTACAAGCTTGATGGTGAGAAGGACTATCGGCCAGTTCACCTTGGGGCACATGACGCGGTCGCACGTGCGGTGCAGTCGGGTCAGATTCCAGCCGGGGCTCTGTCCAAGCCGATTCTGGACAACCTCATCGCTCGAGGAAGCATTGATGCCACGAAGATTGTTCAGCTTGACCTTTCTGCTCCCATTCCAAACTATCCGATCGTCATGCAGGGGGACCTCAAGCCTGAGCTCAAAGCTGCCATCCGCTCTTCCTTTCTGGACATGAAGGATGCTGAGGTGCTCAAGGCGTTTCGTGTCCAGGCGTTTGCCGCCACTGATGACGCTGCATATGACGTCCTTAGGGATACCGCAACCATCCTGAAGCTTGATTTGGGCCGTATGCAATGACCTCGGCTGCATTCGAGAACATCATCAGTCGCGACAAGCGGGAGCAGTTCATTGGACTGCGCAATACAGCGTTCGTCCTTCTGGTTTGCCTTGTAGCCCTGTACGTCACGGGGTTCTTCGATGCACAGCGGTTCATCGAAGGCGCCCCGGCTGTTAAGCAGCTCTCATCTGAGATGGTCCCTCCCAACTTCGACCGCTGGGAGCACTGGGTCATCCCGCTGAGGGACACCTTGGCGATGTCGATTGCCGGCACAGCACTGACTATCGTGCTTTCACTTCCGCTGGCGCTCCTGGCGGCTCCAAACACCACCCCCAATCCTTTGGTGGGAAGAGTGGCCAGAGTCATCCTGGCGGCATTCCGGTCCGTGCCAGAAATCATTCTTGGCATTCTGTTCGTGGCAGCCGTAGGGTTTGGTGCTCTACCTGGGGTGCTCGCACTGGCGTTGCATTCCACGGGAACCCTGGAGCCCCAGCCAGCTCAGGGAGTACCTCGTGGATGCTGATGCCATGATGGCCTTCATGACAGACAGTGTGACCAAAGAGTCGCTGCTGAACGCTCCCAGGCTCAAGACCATCTCCTGTGCACTCAAGGGGTACGACAACTTCGACCTGAGGGCTTGCGCACAAGCCGGGGTGAGCGTCACCTTTGTTCCTGACCTCCTCACAGAGCCCACAGCCGAGCTGGCCATCGGATTGGCTATTGCTGCTGGCAGGAACGTGCTTCAGGGTGACGCCGCTACAAGAGCAGGCTACTCTGGGTGGAGGCCAGCTCTATACGGAACCGGGCTTCATGGGTCGGTGGCCAGCGTGATCGGTCTCGGAAAAGTTGGGCAGGCCATATTGGCGCGACTCGCGGGCTTTGGCTGCGCGCGGCTGCTTGGTGTAGACCCAAGTGTGCGTCTAGATCAGGTCGAACTGGTCACGCTCGATGAGGCTGTCAGCACATCGGACTATGTGTTCCTGGCAGTGCCTCTTGTTAGCGATACGCGCCACCTGGTTGACTCCAGGATGCTTCAACTATCGAAAAAGGGCCAGATCCTTGTAAACGTGGGTAGGGGGTCTGTGGTCGACGAAAGGGCGGTTGTCGATGCCTTGGCGAATGAGCAACTTGGCGCGTACGCCGCTGACGTCTATGAGATGGAAGATTGGCTACTTCCAGACAGACCTCGCGAAATTCATCCGGGATTGACCAACAACGCCAGAACAGTACTCACTCCCCACATCGGCTCGGCTGTGAGACGCGTACGGTTCGAAATTGAAATGCGGGCTGCTGAGAACCTAGTCCGCTCACTCAGGGGCGAGAGTTTGAGTGATGTTGCTGTCGAGGCCAGCGCGGCAGCATAGGTATGGTTGCTCGGCGGTTTGCACGCCAGCTGAAATGGGCGCGGCTTCAAAGCCTATGTCCTATGGCTGGGTGCAACGTAAGCGTCCGGCAAACCCAGGCCTACCGAGGCCGGTGATCAGGCGTCGGCGGGTTTCCAGCGGTGTGGCAGGAGCTCGACGATGCGGCTGGCCTTGTGCGTGGGCAGTCGCGTGAGCACGTCCTTGAGGTAGGCATACGGGTCGTGCCCGTTCATACGGGCCGACTGGATCAGGCTCATGACGGCGGCCGCTCGCTGGCCCGCACGCAGGCTGCCGGCAAACAGCCAGTTGTTACGACCGATGGCAATGGGCCGGATCTGGTTCTCGATCCAGTTGTTGTCGACCGGCAGTTGTCCGTCATCCACGAATCGGGTCAGCGCATCCCAGCGCCGCAGGCTGTAGTCCAGCGCCTTGGCGGTTGCTGATCCGTCGGGCACCTGGCGCCGTTGCAGCGTCATCCACTCTTTAAGAGCGTCCAGGATCGGCCGGGTCTGCTGCTGCCGAACGGCTTGCCGTTGCTCGGTGTCCAGCTCTTTGACGTCCCGCTCGATCTCATAGACCCGGGCGAACTGCTGCAGGGCGAACTCGGCGATCTGGCTCTGGTTGGCCGCGTGCAGGTCGAAGAACTTGCGCCGGGCATGGGCCAGACAGCCCACCTCGGTCACGCCGCTGGCGATCAAGGCCTTGTAGCCGCTGAAGTCGTCGCAGGTCAGGCAGCCCTTCCAGGCCTTGTCGGTGCCGTGGCCCAGGAAGCGCCGGGCGTGTTCGCCCGAGCGGGATTCGCAGAAGTCGTAGACCACAGCCTTGATGCTCTCGAAGGCCCCCGGCGCATAGGCCCAGAGGTAGGCGCGGTGCGTCTTGCCATCGCCGGGCTTAAGCATGGCCACCGGCGTCTCATCGGCGTGTAGCACCCGGTGGCTGAGGATCTCGGTCTTCAGGGCATCGACCAGCGGCTGCAGCCGCACCCCGCAGGTGCCCACCCACTGCGCCAGGGTCGAGCGAGGGATGGCCGCGCGGCCGAAGATCGCCTCCTGCCGGTACAGCGGCAGGTGATCGGCGTACTTGCCCACCAGCACCTGGGCCAGCAGGCCGGTGGTGGGGATACCTTTGTCGATGACGTGCGCCTCGACCGGCGCTTGTTGAATGGTCTCGCACCGGGCGCAGGCCCACTTGCCGCGGATGTGGCGCTCGACACTGAAGACGCCGGGCACATAGTCCAGCTTCTCGGCCACGTCCTCGCCCACGCGTTTCATCTGGCAGCCACACGCGCACGTGGTGGACGTGGGTTCGTGGCGGATCTCGCGGCGTGGCAGGTGCGCCGGCAAGGGCATCCGCTTGGCCTGTCTCTTCTCGGGGGTGGCCGGTGCTTGCGTCTGCGCCAGCGCGTCGATCTCGCTGGCCACGGCCGCCAGGTCCGCTTCGATCTCGTCGTCGAGCAGGCTCTTCTGCTCAGGGCTGAAGCGCTCTGATTGGGCGGCGAACTTCATGCGCTTCAAGAGCGCGTTCTCGTGCGTGAGCTTGTCGATGAGGGTCTGCTTGAAGGCAAGCTCCTGGTCCTTGGCAGCAGCGGCTTGCAGCATGGACAGCAGCGCCGAGCGCAATTGCTCGGGACTCAGACTATCCAGGGATTGCGGCTCTACGACCATGGGCATGACTGTGCCAGCGCCGGTAACGCCACGCCATTGGCACATGCACCGATTGGCAGGCCGCATGTCAGCGATCAGATTCAGAGCACGGTGATGAGGCCACCATCGCCCAGGCGCTGCCAAGGCAAGTCGTGGGCCCGCATGCTCACGATTCGCTGGCCGGCGCGCCCCGCCAGGACTTCTGAACCGTCGGTTCATCTTTTGGTCCCTGTGGCGCCTCACCATGGTGATACTTCGCGGGTCTTGCTCCCCGAAAAAGCTCACCTGGCGTTGTCGGCAAAGACTGTCCCTGTAACGCCTCACCTTGGAGCCAATCAGTCCCTGCCGCCAAACTTGATTGGCGAGGGCCGCAGGACCGGTCACGCTGGAGCATATGTTTGCAAATGCGCCATAGCAGAGCCCATTTGGAAGAGGCGAACTTGACGAATCAGGGCGCCTTACTTTATAGTAAGGCAAAGGATTCAAAATCATGTCTACTGCCACTCTCACATCCAAGGGCCAGATCACCATTCCTGCCGAAGTACGCCATGACCTCAAGGTTGATGCGGGCGACCGCGTGGAATTTGTGCAGATCGCGCCAGGCCGTTACGAATTCGTTGCCGCGACCAGCGAGGTTACTGCGCTCAAGGGGATGTTTGGAGTGGCAAAGAAGGCCGTGGCCATTGAATCCATGAATGCGGCCATTGCGCAACGCGGAGCTGCTGCCCGATGATCGGCCTCGATACGAATGTCCTTGTGCGCTACATCATGCAGGACGATCCCAAACAGTCAGCAAAGGCGACCAAGCTGATTGAGTCCCTGGATGCCGACAGACCGGGCTACATCACCATGGTCTCAGTTGTTGAGCTGTATTGGGTGCTGACATCTTGCTACGAGCTAACTGGACAGCAGGTAGCGCAAGCGTTGGAGGTGATGTTGCGAACCAAACAGTTGCTGGTGGAGCGTGCCGATCAGGTGATGCGTGCTCTGCGGGTATTTGGAGAGGGTGGTGCTGATTTTGCCGACTGTCTGATTGAGCGCTCGGCTTCTGGAGCAGGCTGTGCCGAGACGATGACGTTTGATATCAAAGCATCCAAGCACGCGGGCATGACTTTGATCGTGTAACCCCGCAGCGCAAACCCAGTGAAGCAGGAACCCGCCGAAGTGACTGCGCAGGAGGTTTGAACGCACTTCCTGTCTATTGCCTCCTGTTTGGAATGGCAGTCTGATACTGAGTTCTACGGGAATCGTCCAGGTCACCGCTCCATCAGGCTGTACCCGCTGAGCGATATCAGTGGACGGGGCGCCTTGTTGCGCTTCGGCTCTTCTGTCTTTCACTTCGGCGGGATCGGCTGCAAGCTCTACCGGACCGGTCCGGGATAGCGAATCCCAGACGTTCAGCAGACTCTTCAAGGACTGGCTGCTTGCGCCTTGCAGCGAAGACGCTTTGGATCGCAAATTTTGGACAATCGCGCTGATGCGTACACCTTCATTGACGTCACTGCGCAACGGCTCTCCGAGCAGGTTCGTGACTTCCAGGGCTGGTTCACCCCAGTGATGCAGTGCAATGGGCTCCCAGTCGTTGTTGCATACGGGAGAGCCCGATGCGCCGCGATCGGTGTCGGCCAGATAGTGGAGTACCTGGGCTGTTTCATCCCTGGAGATGAGATTGTTCTCACGCACTACCAGCTGTTTCAAGCGCCCCTGCGGGTGCTGGATGATGTTGGCGATCTCGCCAAGCATGTGTTTGTCCTTGGCGTCGGACAGTGGATTGAAGCCAAACGCTTCCAGGGTTTTTTCTCCTGAGAGCCGACGGCCAATGGCGATCAGTGCGAAGTCAAGCCCCGCCGTGGGCTCATTCACAGTAAGCGCACGGTCATCCCACCCTTGAGGGCGGCGGCGTAAGCGGCAACGATGGTGTCCACCAAACCAGATAGGTGGACACCATGACCGAAGCCCAGAACAAGACCCGTCGGCGCCACAGCGCCGAGCTCAAGCAGCAGATCCTGGCCGAGTGCGCCCAGCCCGGTGCATCGGTGGCCAGCGTGGCGCTCTCGCACGGCATCAACGCCAACGTCGTGCACAAATGGCGCCGACTGGCCCATGCCCCCAGCACAGATATGCAAGTTCCCACCTTCGTGCCGGTGACGCTGCCTGCGCCCACCTGCCCCAGCCCAGCCCATCAGGTAGCGCTGGATCTGAGCTCAGATGGGCCTGACTGCTTCGTGATGGAGCCGCCAGCGTTGATGGTTTACCGCGAGCACAAGGCCATGCTGGGCAAGACTTAGGCCGGCGAGAAGTTCCCGGCGGTTGTGATGATGGGGGCTGGCTGGATGGTGGTCCCCGACATCAAACCAGGCAAGTGATGGTGAGTGGCTGACCCGCCCTGGGTCAGCCACTCAGTCGGGATCGCTGTTTGCAGGTGATCCCGTCCTTTTTGTCAGTTGGCGCAACAGCGCTGTGGCCAACCAGCCATCACTTTGATCCACCCGAAGCCTTGGCCACGTAGGCCGCCAGGGCGGCAATTTGCGCATCACTGAGTTTGCCGTTGTAGGACGGCATCTGCCCAATGCCATTGCGCAGCGCGGTGGCCACGCGCTTGGCATCGGGCTTGAGCTCGTCCAGGCTGGGGCCCACGGCGCCTTCGGCTCCCGCGTCCTTGAGCGCATGGCACAGGGCGCAGGCAGGCACCGCGCCTTGGCCGAACAACACCTTGCCTTGTTGAAGTTGCGCGGCATCGTCGGCGGCGTGCACGGGCAGCACTGTGAATGCCAACGACAACAGGGCAGCGACCAACGCGTGTTTTTGGATTGTGCGCTTCATGCCACGCTCACTTTCACGGCGTGGTCGGCCCAGCTGGTGTTGTTGTAGCCGCCCGCGTTTTCCATGCGTTGTTCGGGCTGCACGTTGCCTGCGGTGTCGGTGGCTCGGCTCGCCAGGGTGAACTGGCCCGCCGGCAGGCGTGCCGCAAAAACAAACTGCCGCCACGCAAAGCGGCCGAGGTCGGGCCCCACCATGCGCGCGAGCTGCCAGGTTTTTCCGCCGTCCAGAGAAACCTCGACCTTGGCCACCGCGTTCATGCCGCCAAACGCCACGCCATGGATCTGTGTGTCACCCGCTTTAAGCGGGGCGCCGTCCGTGCCGGGACCGTTGATCCACGACTTCACCGTCATTTCCTGCACCGATGGCTGCGACGGGTCGCCCTTCGCGCCGGGCGGTGAAATGCGGTAGCCGTGCGACATGATGCGTGCGTCGGTCTCCTGAGCGGTGAAGGCCAGGCGTTTGACGTACTTGATGTTGTTCACGCCCGTGTAACCCGGCACGATCAAGCGCAGTGGGCCGCCGTGGGCCAGCGAAATCGGCACACCGTTCATTTCCCAGGCCAGCAGGGCATCGGCGAGTGCGGCAGCAGGCACCGAGCGTTCCACGATCACGCTCTTGGGGTCCAGTCCATCGGGGAGTTTTTCGCCGCCTGTGCCGGTGAGGTAGGCCATGCCGGCCTCCACGCCGCCCAGGGCATCCACCACCCAGCGCACCGGCACACCGCTCCACACCACACAGCCTGCTGCGCCCACTTGCCAAGGCGTTCCACTGGGCTTGTTGGGGAAGTAGCCGCGTCCGTTGCCAGAGCATTGCAACACCATTGCCGTGGTCTCGATGCCCATGCGCTTGAGGTCGCCCAGCGTGAGTTTGCGCGGGTTCTTCACCCCCTCGATGTTGATCTCCCAGGCATCGCGGTTGCCCAGGATCGAGGCGTCGGGCGCGGGCAGGTTGTTGCGGATGTAGAGCTGCTCGGACGGCGTGATTACGCTGGTGCCGAACACACTGCGCTTGGTCTCAATGGTGGTGCTGCTGTGCACGATCAGGCTGGCCGGGTCCTTCCAGCCCACGTACGCTGGCAGAGGCTTGGCAGCACCGGCCACGGCGACGGGCGCGGCCTCACCAGCAGCGGCTGCGGTGCGGCCAAAGCTGGCCAGACCAACGGCAGCCAAAGCAGCGCCGCTGCCGGCCAGCAGGTGGCGCCGGGGGAGCGAGGTGGGTTGTTGGTTCATTTCTGGGGTCTCCGGTGGTTGGGCGTCGTGCGCCGGTTGGGGTGAAAGGGGTGCGCGGTTGATTCGTTGACAGGGACGCGGTGCCTCAGCCTGGCCCGGACACGGGAGGTGCCTGCAGTGCCGTCTGCGCGACCGCCAGTGCCTTCTTTTTCTGGGCCACCAGCAACAAGGGCTTGCCCTCGCGCGAGCGGATCACCTTCCAGTGCACGTTGCTCCACCAGCCGCTGGCCTCGCGCAGGTCCACAGGCTGGTCAAAGGCATACACCGTCACCATGCCGCCCTTCTCGAAGAACGTGGTGAGGTGGTAAGCGAGGTGACCTTCGATATCGCATGGCCGCATGAGTTGGGGAAACCCGGGCACCACGTTGGCGTCCCGCATGCCCAGGTGCATGAGCAACTGGCGCTGCTCCATGAAACTGCCCCGCAAGCTGCGCTCGTGGTATTCGTGGTCGATCGCGTCGCGCACCATCGCTGGCGGTCGCACGGCTAGCACCCCGCCGCTGGTGCCACCGGCCAGCAAAAGCGCAGCCAGAAAACGCTGCAAGCCGCGTCGCGCCAGCAGCGGCTGCGGCTTTCGGTACAGGTGTGCCGGTGCGTCGCTGGCCTCGAAGGCGATCGCCAACTCGGCGCGCGCGCGCAAATCGAATTCGCTGTCGGGCAGGAAAGGCGCGTCGGTATCGGGGCTCATGTCTTGGTCCTGCGAAACGGGGTAACGTTGACATCGGCCTTGGGTGTCGCAGGTACCCCCATGGCCAGCTTCAAAGCGTCGCGCGCACGGGCTAGGCGCGACAACACCGTGCCGGGCGCGATCTCCAGCGCCTCGGCCATCTGGGCGGTGGGCATGTCGTCGAAATAAAACAGCACCAGCACCTCGCGGTGGATGGGCGCCAGGCGCGCGAGCGCCTTGACGACATCGAGTTTGTCGTCCAGCCCCGCGTCGGGCGCCGCTTGCTCGGGCTGCTCTTCATCGTCCAGCGACTGCATGCTGGGTGCGGCCTGGCGAAAGGCGGCGCGGCGCATGATCTGAAAGAGCCAAGCCCGTGCCAGCGCAGCGTCGCGCAGTTGCTCCCGGTGCTTCCAGGCGTTGGCAAAACAGTCTTGCACCACGTCTTCGGCAATGGCGCGCGAACCAGTGAGCGCCCACGCACTGCGCAGCAAAAAACGGTAGTGCTCACGCACCCATTGGTTATAGCGGGACTCGGCAGACTGGAACAGCATGGTGATCAAGAGCGCTGCGTGGCTTGGTTCATTCCGTGGCGCTCATCGGTACTTTCCCTAGGGCTGTCGATCAAGGCCCCCGCGTCCCACCCAGCGACGGAAATTCCGCTTCCGCACCTTTGGCTGTGCGCTGCTGCAGGGTGTGCAGTCGGCGTTGCATGCTCTGGATCTCCACCGTCTGCCCGGCAATGATTTCCTCGGCCAACTGCCGGGTGACAGGATCGCGCCCATGCTGCAACACCAGCCGCGCCATGTCCACAGCGCCGGCGTGGTGCGGAATCATCATCGCCAGAAAGTCCTGGTCGGCCTGGCCTGCGTAGCCCGGGCTGTGCATGGCCTGCATCATGCGGGCCATCGATTCGTCCATATCCCGCTGGAATGCGCTGGTGTGCGCGGCGCTGGCGCCGTGGCTGGTGTGCGCGCCGCTCATGCCGTCTGGCCCTTCTCGCCCACACGCACGTAGACGAGGTTGATGCTCTTTTTGTTGCGCAGCGCGCCAGAGGGCAGCGTCAGATTGCCCAGGGGGATCTGCGCAATGAAGGTCGGGCGCAGCGGGTCGCTCACATCAAATGCACTGCACACGGTCTGGCCCGCGTTGGGCGTGCCGGGCAGCTCGTCCTGTTCGTGGGCCACATACAGCAGCGTGTTCTCGGGGTTGGTCCACAACCCGTGCGACTCGCGGCCACGGCTGGAGAAGGTGCCCACCACCTTGCGCTGTCCGCCCGGAGCGCTGCGGTCGATGATGGCGATCGGGCTCGACGCCACGCCGCCGGGGCCACCATCGTCGATGCGCGCCAGGCTGGCATAGACCACGCTGCCGCGCGCATTGCGCACGAACTCAACGTGGTTGGGCCGAGCGCCCATGCCGAGTGGCACGGTGTCGATCAGGTCGAAGCCACCCTGCGTCGAGCGGCAAGACACCGCATCAGCCAGCTTGTGCGAGAACCACACCTCGGCACCGTCGGGTGTGGTCTTCATGAAGGGCGTGAAGCCGGGTTTGTCCTGTGCGCTGATGTCCAGCGTGGTCAGCCGCTGCGGTTGGCTGTGGCCATCCGCGCCGGGGTTGACGCGGAACACGTCGATCTTCGACACCTTCTGGCTGGCCACAAAGGCCAACGTACCCTCACGGTTGAACCACACCTGCGCCGGGCCGCTCAGCGTGGGCAGGTATTGGCGAACCGCGCTGGAGCCCGGGCTGTCGGCCCCCTTGAGCTGGCGAACGGCACGATCGACGCCGACGATGGCAATGCGGTCTTCACCGCGCAGCGTGACCCACAGCTCGCGGCCGTTGCGCGTGAAAGTGGGCTCGTGCGGTTCGCGGCCCAGCAGCAGGCCACTACTCAGGCGCTCGGGGTTGGTGGTGGGCCCAGACGCAGGGTTGGGTGTGTTGCCGATGACGCGGCGCTGCTCGGCGTCGATCAGATAAATGTTGCTGGAGCCGCGCCCGCTGGTGGCCAGCAACCGGCCATCGGGCGACGGCACCGCGCCGTGCACATCGATACAGCCGTGGTACAGCGGCTTGTGGACCATCGCCGCGTGCGTTGGCGCCACGCCGGCCGTCACAAAGCGAAACGGGGGACGAGGGTCTTCGTCAAAGCTGGTCAGGTTGATCGTCGACTCGACGGTGTTGGTCTTGGGGTCGATGACCACCAAGGTGTTGGAGTCTTCGTTGGTGATGAAGACGCGGTCACGCGGGTCGATGTTGCTGCCCGCTGTGCCGGGCGCCAGCGTTGTTGCTGGTGTTGGTGCGGGCGTCGGGGTCTGGGCCTGGGCCAGGCTCGGGCCGGCGGGCAACGCTGCGGCGGTGGCCGCTGCCAGGGAAAACTTGAGGATGTCGCGGCGTTGGGTACTCATGGATGCCTTTGAGTTGATGGGTTGCAGAAGAGCAAGACAGAAAACAAGACGGTTTGCCCTTGCGTGGGCAGTACCTTGAAGAAAACGAAGGTGGTGTAACAGCGCCTAAACGATCAAGAGCGCGCTGCGCCGCGTTTGATTCCATGCCGCAAGCAAACAACGGCAGCACCGGGCTGGCCTCAGGGCCCCTCAGCGAGAGACGCCTAACTGCCGGTACACCTCGGTCGACACCCGGGCCAACACACTGCGGTCGGCATCGGATGACAGCGCGTAGCCAAACGGTCCGTCGACCCAGTAGAAGACGTTGATTGCGCCCTCTTGAGCAAAACGGAAGGCGGCGGTGTCATTGGTTGGTTCAGCTCTTACCGCCGGGCTCCATCCACCGGCACTTCCAATGTCACCGACGTCGTTGGACACATACAGCGTGAGCTTGTTGCCCCCCTCGTTGCGGTACATGAACTGCGCCACCGGCCCCTGCCCGCCCGGCAACAAGCGCCCACCCTCCAACGTGTAGCCCTGGGCCTGCAAATGGGGTGGCTTCATCGGTGCGCCCATGCGTTTGGACAACCAGGCCACCAATTGGTCCTCGTTCGCTGCGTCGATCTCGACCGCGCGCCGGGCATCTGGGCTGTACACCGCGTGGGCCACCGCGGCACGTTGCGTGAATTCGTTGGTCGACGCCCGCGTGACTGCACCTGGCGTCGCCGTCACCGCAGCCAGCTGCGCTGAGTCGCCTGTGCCAGACGTCGGCAAACCGCCGCGCAGTCCCCACCCCGCCGCGCCACTGACGACCGCAATGGCCAGCCCGGCGACCAGGCGTTGCAGGTACCAAGGGGTTTGAGAGGCGATGCGAGGTCGGGCAGACGCCCGCAGGCGTTGTGGCAACGGCTCGTTCAGCACAGGGTCGAACAAGGCATGCAGTCCGCGCTTCTGCGCCCGATAGGCCTCAAGCCGCAGCGCCTCTGCGGGCCGGGTCGCCAGGTAGCTTTCAATGTCAAGTTTGCGGGCTGGGGGCAGTTGGCCGTCGACGAAGGCTTGCAGTTCGGCTTCGGTGACCGGCGCGTTGGTGGACGGGGGAAGTTCAGCGTTCATGGCGAGCCCTTCGATGATTCATTTGACAACCTTCAAGCGCACCGGCTCAGAACGGCCTTCCATCACCCCGCGCAAGCGCTCGCGGCCACGCGACAGGCGCGACATGACCGTGCCGATGGGAATGCCCAGCGTCAGTGCCACATCGGCGTAGGCCATGTCTTCCAGCGCGACCAGCAACAGAACCTCTTTCTGCTCCACAGGCAACAGATCGAGCGCGGCCTGCAGGTCGAGCACCGCCAGCCGATCGCCTTGTGTGGGTGCCAAAGGCACCTCGGGGGTGTCTTCGTCCATCGTCACGGTGCTGAGCTTGGGCCGACGCACGCCATCGACGTACAAGTTGTGCATCATGCTGAATAGCCAGGCGCGCATGTCGGACACGCCGCGCCACCTGTCTGCCTTGGTCCATGCCCGCTCCAGGGTGTCCTGCACCAAATCGTCGGCGTCCTCGCGGTTGCCCGCCAGCGCTCTCGCGTAGCGGCGCAGGCGCGGCAGCCAGGCCAGGAATTGGGTGTCTTCGTGCATCGGCGCAGTCCAATTGGGTCGCAGCGGGCTCTGGAGGTATCGCCAGGTGTCACTCCACGACGATTTGCCACATGACCTTGAAGTGGTCATTGGCGCGCTCACCAGGCTTTTGAACAGCCTGACAGGCGCAGAACGGCTGGCCCTTTCCATCGACCAGTCCGACACCGACCAGCGTGGCCGGTGGGCCGGCTGTCATCGCCTGCGCAAGCGGAGCCATGAGCGATGCCGTTGCAACAAGCACGCTGGCCAAGGAGGTGGGGTGTTTCATGGCAGTCGTTGGCGGTTCGTCAAGCTGATGACTTGTCTGCCATGTCAGTAGGCTGCGGCCACGGCCAGCTTGGGGTCGATCTGCCAGGTTTCGCTGACGATCTTGCCTTCGCGGAAGGTCAGCACATAGCGCACCTTGATGGGCATCTTTCCCTCAAACACCACGTTGGCGGACACGGTGGATCCCTTGGGGTTGGCCGACTCGTCGATCTGGCCCACGGTGAGTTTCAAGGGGCCAACCGCTTTGCCAAACTTCTCCCAGGTGGCGCGGATGCTCTCTGTGGTGGCATACGTACCATCCAGCGGACCGCCCACCCAGTTCAGCTGAGCCTGGTCGGCGTAAGCGCGCATGACGATCTGCGTATCACCCGAGGCGATGGCCTGAAAGTGCGTGCGGGCGTCGTCGAGAGGGGCGGCAGAGACGCTGCCAGCGGCGAGAGTCAAGGCGGTGGCGGCAAGTACGAGGGTCTTGAACATGGTTGATCCTGAGATTGGAAAGCGTCGTTGAGGTGGGGCCAGCGGAGGGACCTTCAGGTTCCTTCATGTGGGTAGACGGTGAGCGCGAGCTTGTCAGAAATTTTGTGTGTGAGGCATAGCATGTCGACAAGGAGCATGAATGCCACGCAAGACCAAACCCACCGCTTTGGCGGACCAGGCGGCACAGCCGCAATTTCACATCCCGGCCGAGCT
>Ga0209960_1002389_pt1 | contig 18970 bp, 20 predicted proteins | sample ThiBiot_500_plan_2_FD_183947 | JGI IMG/M metagenome (GOLD analysis project Ga0209960, IMG submission 183947) | Wastewater bioreactor microbial communities from Cape Town, South Africa - Thiocy_expt_500_plan (SPAdes) | ecosystem: Engineered > Bioreactor > Thiocyanate-remediating >...
CTTTCTGCTGCATTTTCAAGCGTTCCTTTATCACCCACTTGTCCTCCACCTTCCGGATAGAAAGGTGATTCGCTTAAAACAACCTGGTAAAATTCGCCGTCTTTATTTTCTACTTTCCTGTATCTTGTGATGTAAGTTTCTGATTCTAATTGATCATAACCTACAAAGTTTTCTGGTTTTTCTTCCAACGTTACCCAATCGTAAACTTTCTGAGCCGAATCTGCTTTAGATCGTTGTTTTTGTTGATTTAAAGCCTGTTCAAATCCAGCTTCATCGATGGTTAAGCCTTTTTCCTCAGCAATGATTCTTGTTAGATCATCAGGAAAACCATAAGTATCGTACAATTCAAAAACTTCTTCTGTAGGCAATATTTTTTTACCTTCGGAAATGGTTTGCTGAATTAATTTATCAACTCTAATTAATCCTGTCTCAATGGTTCTTAAAAAAGATTCTTCTTCACTTTTAATTACTTCAGTAACCAAAGTTCCTTGTTTTTCCAATTCCGGGAAGAATTTACCCATTTGTTCCTGAAGAACAGCAACCAATTGGTAAAGGAAAGGCTCTTTTCTATCCAAAAATCTGTAGGAATAAGAAATAGCTCGTCTCAATATTCTTCTGATAACGTAACCTGCACCACCATTGGAAGGTAGCTGTCCGTCCGCAATTGCAAAAGAGACTGCTCTGATGTGATCTACAACCACACGGATAGCGATATCTTTTTCATCCGTTAAAATCCCTGTATATTTTTTACCGGAAAGCTCCTCAACTTTAGCAATTAATGGTGTGAAAACATCAGTATCGTAGTTGGATTCTTTATGTTGCAAGGCCATACAAAGACGCTCAAATCCCATTCCTGTATCAATATGTTTTGCAGGAAGATTTTCTAGAGATCCGTCCGCTTTTCTGTTAAATTGCATGAATACCAGATTCCAGATCTCGACAACTTGCGGATGATCGTTATTAACTAATTCAAGTCCGGAAACTTTGGCTTTTTCTTCAGCAATTCTCAAATCAACATGGATTTCAGAACAAGGTCCGCAAGGTCCGCTAGCACCCATTTCCCAGAAATTATCTTTTTTATTTCCATTGATGATTCGGTCTTCGGAAATGAATTGTTTCCACAAATTGTAAGCTTCTGTATCACGCTCCAGATTTTCTTTTTCATCACCTTCAAAAATGGTTACGTAAAGGTTTTCTTTCGGAATTTTGTAAACTTCCGTCAACAATTCCCAAGCCCAGGTAATTGCTTCTTTTTTGAAATAATCGCCAAAAGACCAATTCCCCAACATTTCAAACATCGTATGATGGTAAGTATCACGACCAACATCGTCCAAATCATTATGCTTTCCGGAAACTCTAAGACATTTTTGCGTATCGGCAATTCTGGATGATTTCGGTTCTTTGTAACCTAAAAAATAATCTTTGAACTGCGTCATTCCGGAATTGGAAAACATCAGTGTCGGGTCATCTTTCAGGACAATTGGCGCAGAAGGAACAATCAAATGTTCTTTGCTTTTGAAAAAATCTAAAAATTGCTGTCTTATTTCTTGTGAAGTCATAATTTAATTTTGCTTATTTAAAGCTTTTTGTGGTTGGCAAATTTAATGAAATTATGTGATTTTGAGAATGCTTTTTGTTACCAACTCTATCAAAATTATTCTTTCAAAAGTTTAATACTTTTAACAACAGAGTTATCTTTTATTATTTTTAATAAATAAAGTCCATTTGATTTTCTAGTCAAATCAATCTTATTAATTCGTTTTTCTAGTTTTCCTTTACTAATCAATATACCAGAAACAGAAAAAATCTCAAAATTCAATTCACTTTTTTCTTTGCGTAAGTCAATAGTAAATATTCCTTTTGAGGGATTGGGATACGCTTGAATCTGATTAGAAAAAAAATTTTCCTCAATATTTAAATTCATACTAGGATAACTATCTAGACTTGTTATTCCAGAATTAATCGGGTCTAACCAATTTTTCAACTGTGTATCTGGAGTTCCTCCTCCATCCCAAGAAACATCTAACCTGCCATAACTGTAACTACCCGTAGAATATGTATTTTCAACACATCGAGTACTTCCGCAACATAGTTGTCCGATAATTTTACCATTATTATTAAAAAGTGGCGAGCCAGATGATCCTGGTTCAGCATAACCTACTTCCCAATTATTAATAAGCCACATATTTCCCAAAACAATAGGATCGCTATCTCTACAAGTTTTCATTATATCTCCTGCAGGATGATGTATTCCGAAAACCCAGGGAGAAACTGATCCTGTTCTATCCCACCCAGACCAAACTGTTTCCCATTCTTCAGGAATTTCCGAATTAATTTCCACTAAACAAAAATCTGCAATTTCTCTCTTAGCCTTTAAAGTAGCACCACTAATAGTGTGATAATCTGCATTACTAATACTATCTTCACCTGTTCCACAAACTGTATTGGTACTAATCCAATTAAACATAAAAGACCAGGTTGCCGGATCTGAATAACAATGATTTGCAGTTAAGAAATAAGGCTTTTTATTATTGGAAGTATTGTTTATTAAAGCTCCAGAACACATTGCATCACCATTCACTAAAACTAAACCAATAGATTTTTTTAAAAAATCTTTTAAAGGATCCGCATCACTTCCAATTGAACAATTCACATCAACATTGCAATCACTAGATGCATTCAAATCAACACCTGAACGATAGCCGTGAGTTATTTTTTTAATTGTAAATGTGCCTTTTCCTTCTTGTGCTGCTGGTTCAAAATATTCCAGAATAATATCATCTCCTTTTACAATCCAAGTTCCCAAGGTTCTGTTTGTATTATTCTGGGTGAAGGTGTAAGCACCCAAAACATCAGTTTTATCATTATTATAAAGAAATAATTTTCCTCCAATCGGGATAAAAAAATCTTCAAGAATAAAATTCATTGTTAATGCGCCTTTTGAAGTAAAACGAATTCTCCAAATCCTGTCACCATTAGATAAGGTTTCCCAATTACCTGAATTCTGAAGATTGTAATTTACGTCAAACTTATATCCGAATCGATAAGGAATTTCCAGAATTTTATCACTGACTTGATCTTCTTTTTGGATTGATTTAAAATCAAATGAAGGAAGATTAATAGATGAGATTGGCTTCATGCCAAGTAATTCCCAACTTTTGGGTCTATCTTCGTTAGTAATTTGCGATTGATAAGAAATAAAGGTGCAAAAAAAAATTAAAGCAGTTAAGATTGAAGTTAATTTCATAGTTTTAGTTTTGATTAATAACAAGTATTAACAACTAAACGATATAAATTTTGTTTTAGTTTATTTATTATTATAATGTCTGAAAATCCCAAAATCCGAAGGTGTCCAAAGCGCTGCTTTTTGTCCGGCAGCTTTTAGTCCGTCATTTGCCCAGGTGTTGCAGGTGTAGGTGAAGTTGTAGCTGCCTTTTGCATCGTAAAAAGCATCATTATTTCCATAAACTGCATCGGTTTTTATCAAGATGTATTTGCCGGCAGAATCTTTGTCAAACTTATCATCTATGAATTTAATCAAATTCTGATATTGTTTTTCCGTCAGCATTATCTTCTTGCAGTCATCGGCTACAGTCATTTTTTTGTAATAAGTACAATGCATCGCAGATTCGCTGAGCCAAAATGCCGCTTTGAAAGCAGTAGAAAATTTGAGATCAGCCCAGGTTGGCGTGTCAAGATAGAAACCTTTATCACCCCAACCAAGAGAGATATAATTGAAATCTGTCTCTTTTCCTTTGGTGTTTTCAAACGGTAGTTTTTCGCTCCAGTCTATATATTTTGTTTTGATGGGAAGCACCAGATCGGTATGGACACCATTGGTCAGGATATAAGCTTCTATTATTTTAGGATCATCTGTCTTCTTGGCTTTTACAGGAATCAATGGCAGCAACAATCCCAAAATGATATACAAAAAAACGACTCCAATAATGAAGCCGATGATTTTTATGATTACTAGTAATTTCTTTTTCATCCGGACGTTTTACGAATCGTATAGAAGAATAAAGATAATAAAATTTTTAAAGCAAAACGGCTATGTTAATTTTTTTTAATTTTCCTTGGATTTTTTAAAATTTATTTTGAAATTTAATAACGAAAAATCACTGATATATGCCGAAAAAACGTCAATCCAACAAAAGATTAAAAATCAGAGTAAAAGTTGCACCGAAGCGAGCTCAAAAGAAAAGATAGCTTGACAAACGGGATTTTACTCAGATAAGAAGTCGAGATTCCGTTTTAGGCCTGCAAATTTTGTCCGTTTGACTGCAGATTTTCTGAAGACCGAGGAAAAAATCTCCTGGGTAATGTCTTTCCACTCTTGTTTTGTAAAATTTTTGAGCCGGGAATTCGGATGAAATTTCTCTTCCAGAGTTGGAGCGGAAAAACGGTTCCAGGGACAAACATCCTGGCAGACGTCGCATCCGAACATCCAATCATCCATTTTGTTTTTGAAAAAATCAGGAATCTGATCTTTCAGTTCTATGGTTGCGTATGAAATACACTTGCTCCCATCGATAATTTTATCTGAAATGATGGCATGAGTCGGACACGCATCGATACATTTGGTGCAGCTTCCGCAATGGTCTGTCACAGGAGAATCTTCGACCAAATCCAAGTCACAGATAATCTCCGCCAGAAAATAAAAAGAACCATATTTCTTAGTGATCAGGTTTGAGTTTTTTCCAACCCAGCCGATTCCGGATTTCCGTGCCCAGGCTTTTTCCAAAACCGGCGCCGAATCTACAAAAACACGAAAAGAGAATTCCCCAATCTCATCCTGGAGTTCAGCAACCAGAGATCTCAGTTTTTCTTTAATGACCTCATGATAATCTTCACCGTAAGCATATTTTGAAATTTTGAAATTTTCATTCTGCAATTTTTCTTCGGGGAAATAATTATAGCTTAGAGAGATCACAGATTTGGAACCCTCCACAAGCAATCTTGGATCCAGACGCTTATCAAAATGGTTTTCCATATATTTCATCTCACCATGAAATTGATTTTTCAACCAGTTTTCCAGATGTAAGGCTTCTTCTTCCAAAAAATCCGCCTTAGAAATCCCACACGACTGAAAACCAAAAGCCAAAGCCTTGGTTTTAATAAGTTGCGTGTATCTTTCTTTAAGATTCATAAAATATTTTGCGAAATTAAGACATTTAATTAATTCCGACGGGAATCGATTTTTGACACTATCAATTTTATATGGAAATTTGAATTTTATATTGTAGTTTTGTTACTATTTAACTGTAAAATTTAAAATTATGGCAATAGAAGATGTTTTAAGAGCAGGAAACTATCACTTGATTGATGTACGCGAGCCTTTGGAACTGGAAGTAGACGGAAATATCGCTGAAGCGCAGAATATTCCTTTAGGAGATATCGAAGCTCATATTGATGAGATCAGAGCGTTGGAAGGAAATGTGATTTTCTTCTGCAGATCAGGAAACCGTTCCGGAAAAGCTACAGATTTCTACAAATCACAAGGTTTTGAAAATGTTTATAATGGCGGAGGTTATAATGATCTTAGCCAGACTTTAGATAATCTTTAAGATTTGGTCCTATAAAAAAGTAAAGCGGGAATTAATCCCGCTTTTTTTAGTTTTTACCCCTTGATAACAACCACATTACTAAGCCGATAACGCCAACTACAAGAATAATTCCCCACCACATTCCGGCTTTGAAAATAGTTTCCACTGCTTCACAGCTTGTCAATAACCCTAATATTAGGAATAATGGAATAATATTGATATATCTTTTCATAATTTATTTATTTGTATTAAAAATTCAAAACTTAAGCCAAAATGGTATTTTTTTGATAAAATGGTATTTGTATTCTAAGTGGTCGGTACTTTTCAAAATAAATAACCACTGAGATTCAGTGGTTATTCTATGCTTTTACTGGTACTTTTGTTTTCTTTTTATTGGCTTTCTCTTCTATTTTATTCACAATATAACCAATTATAAAAGGCGCAGCCCATGTCAGAGCCATTCTTAACAATCTTGTTTTCATATTTTAAATTTTCAATACTATTACAAGAAGTGAGCCATTACTAACTACTTATTTTTTTTCCAAAGCATTTCCATCAAACAAAATCCCATCCCAACCAAATTTGATAAAATTTCTGATATTCTGATGGTCAGCACCTTCAGGATTTTGTAAAACATCCGTTCTGTAGAAATCCCCGAATAAAGCCAAAGTATCATCTTTCGAAAATCGATTTAATTTCGCAAAGCTGAAAATTTTGCAGGAACCATTATTTTCATTGGCTTCATTAACAATATTTCCATTCGCGAATTTCGTTGGTGTGAAATCATAATTCTCATCAATAAGAGCAATTACTTCTTTGAAATTAATTGTTTCCAGAGTGTTTTTCAGTTGTTCTAAAACCATTTTAATAAAGTTTAATCAAAAATAACCAAAATAATTTCAACAAAACAAAAAGATTGCGTACTTGCATAATTATTGGCAAGTATGTGCATTGGAAGAGAAAGAAGAAGTTTAGGAAAGCTTAAATTATTTTACCGTTTGCTTTGATATGGGTGGTTTTTGATATTAATTGCAGATATTTTCCAATTAGTATATTACTTTTGTTCTCGATTTTTAATTTCTTTTTCAATTTGTCCTAAGCGCGTCATCATAGGAAGTAGAGTTATAAAGCAACTACAAGCAACAGCAATCATTGCGTAATTTTTACTTTTGATAGCAACAAAAACTAATATTATGCAAACAATAATCATTAATAATCCCAATCCAGTTAAAAAACTTTTGCTTTTCTTTTTTTCAGCGTAAAGTTCATTTAATGTTAGTTCTGGTAGATTTTTGCTTTTTGTCATATTTTTAAGACATTTCTTTGTTTGAAATTTATATTAACTCATAAGTCTTAGGTAAGAAATTGAGCCAAATTTTATTTTAATATTTTATAATAATGTCGATTAATATTCCTAAAAGTATTGCCGATAATGAGAAAGTTATCATTCCAAAAACATATGCGAAGAATGCTTTTACATAACTGATGATTTTATCTTTGCCGAAAAAATTCCCAATAGCCCAAGAGCAATATAACACTCCCATAATTCCGCCAATATTGAATAGTTTGAGATGAAATATCCCTTCAAGAATTGAAAATATTGAAAAAATCAACATTGCCATTCCCATTACAAAGCACAATAAAATGAGAATTTCAAAGAAGTTATATTGAAATTTTCGGAATAATATTTTCAGCCAAATGGTGATAAAAACTCCCATTATGATATTTGCATAGCCATAATGCTCTTCTACCCATTTAAAAATTTTGAATACTGTTGTATTCCTCCCTCCGTCAAATTTTACATATTTTTCTTCTATGTGAAAAAAGTTGGTCACAATAGAATAAATCAACGAGGTTACGATAATAAAGATAATAGGTTTTACCAATCGGCTTCTGTTTTCGGAAAGATATTTCCTAATATTTTGTCCTGGATTTACGATAAGCTCACGAATCGTATACAGAATTCCACGTTCAAAATGCAGGACGTGTTCAATCTCGTGAATGATGTAATGCCCATCAATTCGTTTAAGGTTAGTCGGCTGTCCACAGTCGGGACAAAATTTTGAATCGATTTCTTTATTGCAATTCTTACAGTCCATTTAATTAATCAGTTTCGGGTCAATTCGTTTTTGTTTATGGTTAATTGTCAAAATTTGGTGGGTTTGCATCTTATCACATTTGATTTTTATAATATGAGCTAGATTTATAATTAGACAAAAATATTATATGTAATTTTGTTTGGTACTACACTTTTGTGTAGTTTGCGCAAGGATGATGGATTACAAGCTCTTATTTTCACAAAAGAATCTTATAGAAAGTCTTTCGGAAAAAGATTTGGTACAAGACAAATCCTATCTGGAAGTCATAAAAGCTTTTTCTCGACTTACGTACCAAAGCATCTATGTCATTGATTATGAAAAGCGCGCTTTTGAGTATGTTTCAGAGAATCCACTCTTTCTTTCGGGACTGACTCCCAAAGAGGTTCTAAACCTTGGTTATGAATTTTACCAAAAATATGTTCCTGAAGAAGATTTCAAAATGTTAATAGATATCAACAATGCTGGATTTGATTTTTACGAAAAAATTCCCATTGAAGAGAAAAAGGACTACATCATTTCCTACGATTTTCATTTGAAATCTGCTAGCAAAAAAACTATCCTGATTAATCATAAGTTAACACCTGTTTTTCTAACCGAGTCAGGTAAAATATGGAAAGCTGTTTGTGTGGTTTCTCTTTCCACAAATCCTTCATCTGGTAATGTTATGATTGGAAAACAGAACAGCCACTCCGTCTGGGATCTGAATTTTTTGTCCAATCAATGGATAAAAAGACATAAAACTAATCTAAGCGAACGGGAGATTGAAATTCTAGGTCTTTATAGCCGTGGTCTTTCGATTAGTGAAATCGCTGAAACATTATTTGTTTCTGTGGATACTGTAAAGTTTCATCGACGGAAATTATTCGACAAATTAAATGTGAATAGTATCAATGAAGCATTAGCAACTGCGGTGGGAAATAAACTTTTGTAATTCAAAAACAAAATCTACCTCCTAAAAAATCTTCCTTGTAATGATAGTTAAATCTATTTGCGGATCTTCTTTACCAGATTTACCAGATAAAGAAAAAGCTAAGAGAACATTACTAGAAATCAGAACTCAGCTATACAAATAACACCATCAGATTTTGATGATGTTATTTTTTTTTCACCCATTTGTAACAAACCAAAAACAATCACAACAAATTAATTGATATATCAATAATTGATAGCTCATTTTAAAATTTCAAACTATGGAAAAATTAGATTCGATTATATTTTACAACATCGACAAAGCCATCAGAACTTACAGAAGCTACGCCCAAAGACAACTGAAAGAAAACGGCTTCAATATCACAATCGACCAATGGCTCATCATCAAAGCCATCCTGGAAAACCCAGAAATCACACAGAACGAAATCGGAAATCTGGTATTCAAAGACAATGCTTCGGTTACGAGGATTATTGATTTATTAGTCAAATCAGGATTCATCATTCGGGAAATTCATCCCAACGATCGTAGAAAAACCAATTTGAAAGTAACCAAATCTGGTAAAGAAATCATCGAAAAAGTCCAGAACCTTGTAGAAAATAACAGAAGCGTGGCTTTAGAAAATGTTTCTAAATCTGAGTTAGAAATAATGAACTCCGCCCTTCTCAAAATAGCAGAAAACTGTATCAATACAAAAAAATAAAACTCTCATCTGAAAATCAATTAAATCAGCGAGAAACAAAAAATCAGTCTTAATTAAAAAACAACCACAATGACCAGAATATTTCTAATCATCATTCTATGGATAGTCTCCTTTTTCACAAATTTGTTTGCCCAATCCGGACAAAACCACTCTTTATCAGGCACGATTGATTCCGGCAATACGAATCAGGTAGAAATCAATCTTTTCAATTCGGAAAACAAATTGGTAAAAACCGAAGTCACCGATCAAAACGGAAAATTCTCTTTCAATGATTTGATATCAGGAAATTACCATTTGAAAATCAATAAGAACGGTGCCGAAGTTTATCACTCGGAAGTTTCCGTTAATGAAAATGTTATACTTCCTTCGATTGCACTCAACGAAAAATCTATTGAAGCGGTAACCATTACCAAAACAAAACCTTACATCGAAAGACAGGACGGGAAAATGATCCTGAATGTAGAAAATAGCATCGCTTCCACTGGAAACTCTGCCTTTGAAGTGTTGGAAAAAGCGCCCGGCGTCAACATCGACAGCAACGACAATATCAGTATGCGTGGCAAAGCCAATCTGCTTGTTCAGATCGATGGAAAAAACACACCCATGACCGGAACCGACCTTGCGAATTACCTCAGAGGAATTCCGTCTTCAAGTGTTGAAAAAATCGAATTCATTACCAATCCTTCGTCAAAATATGATGCGGCGGGAACATCCATCATCAACGTCAAACTCAAAAAAGATCAGCGAAAGGGTACCAACGGTAGTCTTTCTACGTCTCTCGGAACCGGAAAATATATTAAAAACAACAACAGTTTCAGCATCAACCACAGAAACAAAAAAGTCAATCTTTTTGCCAATTACAGCTTTGCTTACAGGGAGTTTTACAACAAGTTGATTCTGGACAGGAACTTCTATGAGAATGGAACTTTCAAAAATGCTTATATTCAGGATAATTTTTTGAAAATGAATTTCCGCAATCACATCGCAAAAGTCGGGATGGATTATTACGCCAATGATAAAAATGTTTTAGGATTTTCAGTAGGATTCGTCAGCAATAGATTCGACCCGACAAGCAATAACGACACCCAGATTCTGAATCAAAACTACCAGCCAGACGGAACGTTCAACACCAAAAGCAACAACCGCGACCATTGGAAAAACGCATCTCTGAACTTCAATCACAAATATAAAATCGACTCGTTAGGTTCGGAACTCACAACGGATTTGGATTACATCAACTATTCCAACACATCGTTTCAGAACTTCAACACAAGGAATTTCGATGTTGCCGGCAATCTTTCGCCATCTACCGACGACAGTCCGAATCCATATATTTTAAAAGGCGATCTGGACGGCAATCTCAATATCTATTCCTTAAAATCTGACCTTACCAAAGTATTCAGAAACGACTGGAAATTGGAAACAGGAGTCAAAACAAGCTTCGTGAAAGCGGATAACGACCTTCAGTTTTTCAATGCAAGCTCGGGCAATTCTGTGATCGACAGATCAAAAACCAACCATTTCATTTACGAGGAAAACATCAATGCAGTTTATGGAAACGTAATCAAAAACTGGGATAAGTTCAAAGCTAATTTTGGTCTGAGGGTAGAAAACACCAACGTTACAGGAAATCAGGTCACAACGAACCAAATCAACAAAAAGAATTACACACAGTTATTTCCAAGTGCCGTTTTTTCTTATGATGTGGATGAAAAAAGCACGTTAGAGCTCAATTTCAGCCGAAGAATCACAAGACCGAATTACCGTCAGCTCAACCCTTTCAAATTCTATCTGGACCCGACAACCTACCAGGCAGGAAACCCCAATCTCGATCCGCAAACTATGATGAATTATGAGTTCACGTACAGTTTGAGCAACAAATATTTTGCAACCTTGAGCTACAGCAAAACCAACAAAAACATCACCGATGTTCTGATGCCGATTATCGAGGACGACAAAACAGTGGTGGTACAGACCAACGAGAATCTGAGTTCCGCATCTTATTACGGACTCAACCTGATTGCACCTGTAAAAGTGACCCAATGGTGGGATATGAATAACAATGCCAATTTCTATTATGGAACTTACACAGGGAACATCTCCAATACTTACATAAAAAACGAAGGAAACTTCACATTCAACATCAACAGCATCAACTCTTTCAAGATTGGGAATGGTTATTCGGCAGAGTTATCAGGCAACTACCAGGCAAAGCAAATCTATGCCTATATGCACTTGAAACCAATGTGGTCTGTAAACATCGGTGCTCAGAAGAAATTTAAGAACAACAGTACGCTCAAGTTTTCTTTCAATGACATCTTCTTCAAGAGTAATCCGGAAGCCCGAAACATCTATTCCGGCTATGTAGAAAACTTCATTGTGAGAAGAGACACCAGAGTGGCGACGCTTTCCTACACTTATAACTTTGGTTCAGGAAAATCCGGGCAGGCTAGAAAAACAGGTGGGGCGGATGATTTGAAGCAGAGGGCTGGGAATGGCTAAAACTATTGTCATTGCGGGGAATTCATCACTGTCATTGCGAGGAACGAAGTGACGAAGCAATCTCAATTTTGCAAACATCCTCTTTGTCATTCAGGAGGAAATCTAAACAGCGTCATCACACGAAGTCAATCTAAATAATTGATAATATTTAATTTATGTTGTAATATTTTTCATAAATTAGTACAAACCAAAAACACTATGAAAAATGAAAATCAAGATTATTCAATTACTACTTTTTATCTCAATCACTAACTTTTCTGCACAAGCGAATTTTTCTAACTTTTCCAATTTTGATAATGATTTTACAGATTACGAAAATTTGGGAAGTAAAGATAAATCCGGTGCAATTCTTTTTGAAGATTTTGACGGAAAAGAACACAAGATTATTACAGATTTTGAACTCTCTCCAAATATAAATATCCAAAAGCTTCCAGTTTTTGCAAAGGACAAATCTAATTACTGCTTAGCCATTACCGATGCAAACTATACAGGATACCTATACGAGTACAACATTACCACAAAGACACTTGAAAAAGAAATCTTGTATCAAAATGAACCAACTTGGACAAGAACGTTCTTTGGTAAAACACAGAATGGAAATCCTGTTTTGTATCATATAGATAACGAAACCAATTTTATCTATCAGAGTTATAAAAAGGATGGAAAATGGAAGCTTCATAGAACATTTCCACTAACAGATAGTCAACTGGACTCATTGTTTTCCGAACAATCTATAAGAAGCAGCTCCGAAAACCCGAATGTTTTTGATATAGATATGAACATTAAAGATTCTTATTTTAAGTTTTTGGAATGGAAAGCAGAATTAGAAGGAAATCCTAAATATTATAAACAAGGAGCAATCCATTACCCTAAAAATGGTGAAGATGGTCCATTTTATATTCCTGAATGCTGGAAAACACAAAAAACAACGGAATCAGATGTCATAGAAATACAAAATATGCCACCCGTCAAAACACAGAATACTATGGGAGAATGTAGGGCATTTAGTTTGGCGGTATTGATACAGAAATTTATCTGCGAAAACTCTAAAAATGCAGACGGAAGCAAAAGATACATAGATTGCAGCAATCCTCCGCCAGATAAGGCAATTTCTTATTTTGGGATGATGGCCTATACTAATTCTGTTAATTCCAATTTGAAGACTCTGATAACTAATGTAGAGTATGGTTCTACTACTGACAGTGTAATTTATAGGATAGAAGATGCAGGTGATGGTTTTATTTTTGAGAACTGTAAACCTTTCGACGAAATGGCAGCCAAATTTTCTATGTATAATGATAATGGTGATAAAAAGGCTGAGGACTTTTTAAATTATACCAAAGAATTATATCAGCAAAGATCTAAGCCTAATATTAAACAGGTAGAGAATTGTGATGTTTGTTTAGAAAAACTTTCTAAAATGACGGGATTTGAGAAAAATCAAATCAATCTGCAAAAAGCACTTTCTAAAAAAACTCACGATGAATTTTTATTTACATTACTTTTTGATGATTGTAAATTTAGAGATGTAAGCAGAGGTTTTCAACAAATCAGATATCCCCAATCTTATGAAAATGTGTCAAATAATGATTTAAAAGCTAAAATCATTGAGGGGCTAAAAAAGGGAAACCCTGTTCTATTTCCCAATTTACATATGAAAAAATATGATGAAATACATTCTATTGTAATTTCGGGTTATAAAAAGATTTACTGTGATTCAAAATATATCGATGCTTTTAAAATTCACAATTCTTGGGGTATCGAATGGCAAAAATTAAATAATGATGGTTGGGTATCAGCAGATATCCTAATAAACAATATTTATAGAGATAACGGAATTGTGCAAAGAGGTTCTGTTATTTGGCTTGAGTAAATTATTACCCAAAATGGTAATTGACAATTCCACTTCACGATTCTAATTTTAACCAAAAAAAACTATAATTATGGCAACAAATGAAATTAATCAAGGCACAACATTAGATTTTGAAATTCCAGCATTTTATAACACATTCAGTTTAATCAATTCTTTCGGTGGAATTAAAATAGGACTATATCGAAGTAAAGATGAACGTAATTATTTCTATACTCCATTAATTATTGTGGACTGGAAAGATTTTGAAATACAACTAAATGATAAGAAAGAAGAATTTGAGAATAAAAACGAAATATTTGAACTAACCTTACTGATTAATCATTCTGACGAAAAAATTGAGACAGAAATTAAAGCAAAAATTATTGCAATTGAAAATGCAAAAAGAGATAAGGATAAAAAAGATAAAATCAGTTCAACAGATATTTCATTAAACCTTTTACCGTTTAAATTTTTTAAGATTTATGCAAAAGTTGATGATACAAAACAATGGCTAAATGAAGATGATTTTATTGGAATTACCCCGGACGATAATTTCACAACTCAACTTTCAATGATTAGTGAACGAGCTTATATTATTAAAGGCACTTATTCTCAACTAATAAACTTTTTTGAAAACAGACGAGCAAACTTAATTTGGGCAAATTTATATGGTGATGGTTCACCCTATTCTACAACAACAATTAGTGCAATAGCAACATTTTTCAATAACTCGCAGAACGTAAGAAAAATAATTGGAGATGAAGATTTGGTAATAGAAAATAAAGTCAAGTCATCTTCGTCAGGAGGAGGATTTGGTCTTTCATTAGGTCCTTTAAGTATTGGTGGCGGTAGTTCCAGTTCAGTAGTTTCTAATGAGCAAAAAAAGAAAAGATTTTTGAACAGGACTTTCGTTTCCAATGTCATTTACGAAAACAAATCAGAAATTAGTTTGTCTGCAGATGGAGATATTTCAAAGTATTCAGACTTAGTAAAAGTGTTTGTTGATAAACTTTTTGAGAATAAACAAAAAATAGAAGCACATATTGAAGTTGTTGAAAACAATATAATAAAAGTTTATACAGACCAAATTAATTATGCTACACTTTCTCTACAACACTCTGAAGATATTCTTAAAGCCAAACCAAGTATTGATAAAAATGATAAGAATGAAAAGAACGTAACGTATAATGGTGTAGTAGTAGGTGAAAAAACTGACAATAGTATTAAAACTTCAGATGATATCGAGTGGCAAAAAAAAGGAGAAGAATTTATACCAACAAAAGTAGATTTGTATCTATTTTCTGAATCGCAGTTAAAAGATGAATTTTCCAACTTGGCTATTTTTGTTAATCGGGAAGCGAAAAGGAATTCAATAACTCCATTTTTATACCCAGCTGTATGGTTATCTAAAAATCCAAACTATAATAGCAACTCAAATATTGATAAGGATAATCCTATTGGCTCTGTTCTGGCTTTTGCAGGAAAAAAACAAGACAAACCATTTGGTTGGTTGCTTTGTGACGGTTCGGAAGTTGAAAGAGATAAATATCCTTTCTTATATGAAATATTAAAAGACATTTGGGGAGTACCAACATCTGAGACTAAATTCAAACTTCCAAACTTTCAAGGACAATTTTTAAGAGGTGTAGATTATGATACTGAAAATGTAACAGACCCTGATGCCGACAATCGAATTGTAAATGGAGAAGGTATAAGCCGTGAAGTTGGGAGCTTACAAAATGACGAATTAAAATCGCATTCACATAATTATCAAACAAATGAAAATACAATTGGAGTCCATTCAAATGATGGAACAGGTAATGATACTGCAAAGAAAAATTTCTATTCAAAAGAAACCTCATTTACGGGAGGAAAAGAAACCCGCCCAAAAAACAGTTATATTAACTTTATAATTAGAGCACAATAAAAAAGCAAAAATTATGGCAACAGGAACATTAAAAAATAATTCAAATGTTGACATCAACATTTCCTTAAATTGGAGTAACGGTGGTTTAAAAAATGATGTGCTTAAACCCGATGAAGAAGTAGAAATAGAATGTGGTGAAGATACGGCGATACTTTGCCACAGGAGCGATGGAGGAACCTACGGTATATGTCCACTTGGGTCAAGAACATTTCAAGCAGGTGATTATTACATTCTGCTAGCAAATGGACAATATGATGATTAAAGCTTCAACCCCGATAGCTCGGATTTGCAATCCGTGCTTCCCAAACAAAACCCAAAAACCCTAGCCTCCCGCTAGGGTTTCCCATTTCCCAATTTAACATAATATCCTGACAACAAAATATTTAACCCAAAAACCATTTCAATTCAAAATAAATTCTATATTTGAAAAAACAATTTAAAACACAAATATTATGTCTAGTACATCCGAAGTAGGACACGCTAAAAACGTAGCCAACCTGCAAAAACTAATCGAACAAGTTAGCGTTTACACACTTTACAACCACGGGCAAAAAAACATTATAGTAAGTTTTTAAAAGCCTTTATACCAATGCTGTTATCAAACTCGGCGAATTATAAGAAAAGCGAATCCAACAAATAAACTTGCACTGTACTGTTGTAGATTTATATCTTTTCCTTTGTAAAATTCTGTTATTGCAAAGTAATATTCTTTCGTTACCAAAACTATAGTCTAACCTTGAAAGCGCAGATTTGCAATCCTACTTCATAGTATCGAAAAATAATCAACAAAATTATGAAAGAAAAAATAACACATGAAAAATTCCAACAGCTTTTTGATGAAATTGTTATTCGGTTTGCAGAAAAGCAAACGACAAAAATCTGGCATCAAATGGCTATGGAATGGAACGAAACATCCGTGTTTTTGAACTGGCTTGCCGATAATCCCAAAACGGATAAAGCAACTGCTTTAATGATGTATTGGAAATCTGCTCCGCGATACCACAAGCAGTTCAATGACAGGGAAGATGTTTTGAAAAAACAATCCCGGGCAGTTGCTGGTTTTGATTTTGTTGAAAAAATCGAAAAAAATTATCTGAACGGATTTTATGAAACACAAAATTTTGAATTTAATCCTAAAAATGATGAGCAAGGTTACGATTGGACAAGTGAATACCAGGACAAACCGAAAGTGAGGGAAATTCCCGAAATGATGTTTGAGCAATTAATTGGAGAACAGGTAAAAGAACCCGAAAATTTTATAGAAGGAATGCCACCGGAATTGTATGACTTGCAAGACGAATTATATGAAAGATATGATGCCGTGTGAAAATTACATATGAAAAAAACACTCACGCTATTAACGTTTCTTATATTGGTAATTTCCTGCGACTATAAAAGTCCGGAAAGGGACCGGCACCCTGAAATCCCCCTTTTTTCCGGGCAGGTTTTGCAAAATCCTGAAAAATACGGTTTAGTACAAATCAATGAAAAGAATGAAGACATACAAAATCTTTTTATAGATAATGATCGGTTGATACTTATAAGCGAAGTTGGGGAAGCAGGCATTTCAACAGATTCATTGGTAATATCGGAATACAAAAAACTCTCGGAAGTAAAAAAGATTTATTACAAAACCGGACAGGATTCGTCAAAACCCAATCTCAATCCGTATCAGGTCTATTATCTGGATGGAAATATCTACAGCGGCATTTATCGTTTTTCCGCGCCTGATTACGAGCCCGTTGTTTTGGATTCTATTTTCCTGAAAAAAAAGGAAAAAATGAAATTCGAGACCGATTTTGCCGATGAACATAATCATAAAAACGTACTCAAGCCGTTTGAGGAAATCGTGATTGCAAACTCCGCGCATTGCGGAGGTGGAAAATTAGGTCCCCTTGTCTGCCCTGTTTACCTGTCTTATTTTAAAATCGGTTCAACAAAAAACACAATTATGTTTAAGGAAAGAGAAGCCGGCAACAGATTTAGAATCATCCCAGCTATCGGGAAAAGGTATCTTTTTTATAAAGCGCCTTATGACGGCAACTCAAGTTTGTTTTTAATTAAATGAAAAATAAATCCACACAGATGATAAAATAGCATAATCAACCAATGATAATAGAATTTAATAAAACAGCAAATATTTTCGGAGTAATGGGCGGAAACCCTTACCTGAAAAACCTTAGCGATTGGCCGTTAAACGAAAAGGGCCAAAGAATGATACATTTCTTTACTTTGTTCAGCATCATTTATGCAGGTGGTCAATTTGATGAGAGATATTGCATCAGCATTTACCTCGACAACGAAACCAATGAAAGAGGACAGCTAAAACGGGGTTTCAGCAGGAGATACGCCATTCAAGATAACGACGGCTTTGCAACTTCAAAACAATATGCCAAAGCACTGTTGCTCGAAAAATCGAAAAAACCTGTTGCAGAAATTAGCGAAAGCGGAGTTTTACCTGTAATTACAATGAGCAAACGCCATTTTACTGATGAAGAAGTAATGCAGGAAAGCAACGAGGAAGGTACAGATAAAAGCAAACTTTTTTCCTTACCTCATTTTTTGCAGGATGACGTGCATCCTCAACCTGCAATGAAATATCAACCTATTCTTCAACTTAATGAATATGATTTGACAAAGCTTCACAAAGAATATGAAGGTGTTTTTCTGAACGGGTTAGCCTATTTCTGGATAGACCAGAATTACAGAAAATATATGCCTGTAAAGGACGCGGGCTATTTCGGAATACAGTATTTGTAGGAGAGAAATAAATGGAAAAGCAAGCCTCGTAGAAGCGTACCGTTAATAGAAAACGAATTAGCGAACTGTAAAAAAGAAAAACATAATCTAGAATTAACAGACCGCTCCTACGGAGCTCCACAAAATGCACAAACAAAATGCTACGGGCAGTTAACCTCTAAGAAGTAAAAGATAAAAAATTAATCTTCCGCACACAGCCCACCATCTGGAACGAAAACGGAACCGCACAGCCCCCGAGCAAAAACTTTATGCAAACCGTTTTTAAAAAATTGAAAAACTAACAACAATATAGAAATGGACAGATACAACAAAATCCATCTTTGGATAGGAACATCCAACAAAACCGAAGAAGAATATCAGCAATACTTTGAATTAGATTATTCAAGTGAGGGCGATTTTGATAAGCTTTGTCAATTTTGCAAAGACATCGGCAAACGATGGTACGATGAGGATTTTATGGGCATCATTCCAAGGTTTGAGAAAGAAATTACTTTAGATGAAATTCTGGAACATTCTTCAACCGACCCTGCCGAATGGGAGAGCATCAAAACCATTTGTAGAAATTATGGCATCGAAAAAGCCAATGCTATTTTCTGGTATGCCGATGGTGAGCTTACAATTCCAAAACCATACAAAGAAGAATATAACGGTTT
>Ga0209960_1002390_pt1 | contig 18949 bp, 14 predicted proteins | sample ThiBiot_500_plan_2_FD_183947 | JGI IMG/M metagenome (GOLD analysis project Ga0209960, IMG submission 183947) | Wastewater bioreactor microbial communities from Cape Town, South Africa - Thiocy_expt_500_plan (SPAdes) | ecosystem: Engineered > Bioreactor > Thiocyanate-remediating >...
TCTCAATGCAGGATCTTCTTTAGATGCTTTAATATTGGATAAAATGACTCCAACTACACATTGATTCTTCAATGACGAGGCGCATTTATTCTAAGCATATTATTCATTCTATATATTAATATCAATCACTTTTCCTTTTGGATCTTGGATTTTAAGATTTCATATACACATCCACAATGGATGCATTGGGAAACCTTTATCCTGCACTTTCAGTTGGTGGAATTGTAATTTTTTGAGAAATTAGTTGAATATAGCAATTAATTGTGAAAGTATTTATTGATTCATTTCTTCGTTTTTTTTTTAAAAAAAAACTTATAAATTCTTGTTTTTTTTTTAAAAAATATTGAACTTTGAAATGACAAAGATATTGACTGAAAACAAGAATCCTCCATTTAAAGTAATGAAAACACAAATATTGGAAGGACTTGAGCATCTTGAAAAACAACAAGTTCATCTGCGTGATATTCTTTCTTTGGAATAAATTTCTTTGTAGTAATTGGATATGCTTTTGCAATGTTTCTTTTATCCACTATTTTTTTGGAAACAAAGAATAATTTAAAAATAAATCAAGAAAGAAAGAAAGAATCAAAAATCAAACCAATGGTGAAATGTGATTGATAACCAGGGATCAATGGTTTTCCTTTTAATGAATTTGATGATTCAGGATGTTCCGTGACTGGATAAACATTTCCTATTGATTCAGTATTAGTTTTATTTGAGTTCATGTTGATTGAAAATAAAAATAATAAAACCTGGGATAACACAACAAATTACAAAGTATTCATTACTTTTGTTGCTTGAGGCTGCAATTTTCGCATATGAGCGTGCGTAAGATAAATCTCTTGTGAAGTATACACCTAATATTTCATTTTTGATAAGAAACAAAAAGCAGTGAAAGTAAAAAGATAAACAACCTTGTCCATAATAACCAGAATCTAATTTAGCAAGGGTCGTTAATCCATGTTGACAAATTTGCCAGATATATTTTTCACATGTACCATGAATCATTGGAATCACTGATGGCTAATGATGTTTATTTCAATTTATAATAGCAACAGCGAATTTAAAGAAAAGGAAAAAAAAATACTTTAAATCCGTCATTCCAATCGAATTTGTTTATACAATCATTCAAATTATCCAAAAAGAAAGATCTCAATTCAAAATCTGATTTCGTTTTCCAAGATTGTGATTTAAATTCTTCTGGAGATTTTGACTGTCTACTGAATAATATATTTCGGTATGCTTCAAAGCCCTTTTTCAATTCCATATTATTGATTGCAAATATTTCTTTGAATTTTTGAGTTTCTTGATTAAATCCAAGTTTTGTTAAGATTTCATAAAATTTGTTGTAAAGGGGTTTGTCAATAATTTTGTCGTTCTCAAATATACATAATTTTTCAAGTTTAATTCCTTTTCCTTGTCGATCCCATCTATCATCAACTTGCATTGTCCAAAATGAACTGGCTATAATCTTCAACTTTGATTTCATTTTCACTTTTTCAACTCTTTTTAAATCAAGATATTCTTCATAATCTCTGTCCCAAATTTGTATTTGAATATCATCAAGGATTTGCAGCACCGATTTAATTGATAAACTTAACTCATACAAAGAAAATGGTAGTGTTACTTTCATTTCTTCTTTTTTCTTCTCAAATATAACTAATATTTCAATTTCTTCTTCACCTATTTGATTAAAAAGTGGAATTAAAAATTCAAATTCAAATTAAAATTAAAATTACTTGGAAATCCATATTTCTTTCGATATTCAGTTTTGATTTTCAAAGGATCTCGTTGAAATTCACAAATAATATTCACAATCTCAGTATTTTGTTCTTCACTAGCAATTTCCAAACAATTTTTATACCGAAATGTTTTTCTAAAATCAATTTGAATTCCACTTCCAATTACATATTCAAGTATATTTGAATGTCCATTTTGGCAACTTAAATAGATTCCAAACATTATTTCATCATTTATTTTATTGATTTTATTCTGGTCTTGATTTTGTGTCTCTTGTTCAATTATTTTCTTAGCCATTTCAAAATATCCTTCATGAAATGCAATATGAATTATATATTCGTTGATATTTTCATTCTTACTTTTTGAATTATAAAGAACTAATAATTTCTCTTCTGATATTCCCTCCCTAATAATACTTTGAATTTGATCATTTCCATCACTTTGATTTAATGGAATTGAAAATAACTTCCTTTTATCAATAATTGAATAATATTTTCTAATTGTTGAAGGAAATAAAGCTTTTTGATTCCATTTCAAATTTCCATAAAAATGTGTATTAATATATTTAATTGATTCTAAACATGTATTCATTAATATTTGGCACCCTTCAATATTTGGCCCTTTAATTAAAATATCCATCATTTTTAATCGATTGGGTTTTCCATGTTTTCTGTTATTTAAAATTGTTTGATGCTTCCAACTTGATTCCATCATTCCATGCATAAATAATCCAATAAAATATTCTTTTGAATGTTTGAAAATTAATCCTTCATTCCAAATTAATGGTTCTTTTTCAACAACAAATCCACTCAATAGATGACAAATTAACTGAGGTAAAAATGATGGGTGAAACATTAATCTTTTATCTTTAATCTTTATTCTTCTTCCTAAATACTTCATTCCATTTAATTTTGATTCTTCATCTTCTTTATCTTCTTTCCATTTCTTTTGAGTATCACCAACTAAATGAATTGGTAACATTGATGGAAATAAATATTCATTGATCTTTTTTTCAAAACATAATTCTAATGATTCCAATATCTCACAAAATATTGGCTTCCATTTTCCATTTTCTTTTGAAAGAATTTTATCTATGTTATTTTTTCTTTTTTTTTTTCTAATAAAAAATGAAATAAAAGTGCAATAAAAACAAAAAGTACCAACTAGATCATTTGAAGTATAAATATACTTTGATGCTTCTGGTTTGATAATTTTACTTAAAATATCCTTTCCAAATTTCTCCAAATCAACACAAATATATTCTTTTCCTTTTTGAACTCCACAATTAATTTGTATTGATAAAAAATCATGACTTTCATGCAGAATATTAATCCAATGTGATGCAATAATTTCATTTGATTTTAAGATTTTTCCAATTTCAATTTCCAATTCATTTCTTTCATAAAATATTTGATTCAAATTATTAATAATCATTTGTGGAATAGAGATATCTGGAATATTCACTCTAAATTCTTCCATCACCTTTTTTACCGTCTTTCCTAATTCATTTAACAGTTTTCCCATTTCATTTGTATTTGTATTTGTACAATCCATCCATATCCATAAACTATTGATATTTATTGTTTCTTCAAATTCAATTTTTAATTCATTCACCAATTTTTCTAACGTTGTTTCAATCATTTGAATTTCATTGCTATCATTCTCCTTATCTCTATGACTAAATATTATCATCGCTTCTGCTTTTTGATTTTGACTTTGATTCCTTGAAGATTTTATATTTAATAATCTCAACCAATACCAAATTTGTTCTTCAAATCCAAGATCAAAAGGATTTGCTAATATCAAAAAAATAGATCTTGTAATCTTTGTAAATAAATGAGTTCCATGATGATATTCTTTTTGTCCCCCAAAATCAATAATTTGAATATTTGTTTTTCCAATATTAACTCTTCTATCAATTTCAACACATTCTGTTTGAAGATTATTGTTAATTGTTTGAGCTCGTTGACTGAATCCAATCCATGATGTTAAAAAAGAATTCATATTTTTGATTGTTTGCCTTAAAGTTGTTTTTCCAACATGTCCATATCCTAATAAATAAACCGAAACTGTATTGAAATCCAAAGTGTTCCTTTTTCGTTTCAATATTTCATTGATTTCATTGCACTTTAATTCTGAAATATTATTTCCATCAAGAAGTAAATCAGTGAGAGATGAATTTAATTCAAGTGATTTTTCAATGACGTTTGCTCCTTTTTCGGTAATTTGATTATCTATTATTTATTAAGGATATAAATATGAAGGAATGGAAAGTAGAAATTAACTTACTTCTTAAATCAATTACAACAATTTCTTTGCTTTTTTGAATTAATTTTGAAACAACTAGAATATTTTTATCATTGATTTTATTGTTTGATAAATCCAAATGAATTAAACTTTGGAAACTGTCAAAAGATATCGGAATTGACTCAAGAGGTGTATTGTTGATGAATAAGTGAGTAATTTGATTTTGAGATTTTGCTGTCAACGGAAGAAAATAAGAAGGTTCAATTCCAATAAATGTTGTTGCTGTTTTGAGAATTGTGATATTTTTTTCATTTTTTTCAATCTCAATAGATTCTCTAAACGCAGAATACTCCTCTAATTATATGTATCATTATATCAACTTAAATTGAAGATTTAGTAGAAAAGAAAATGAATTTACCAACTAAAAGATGCTCTCTCAATTTAGACCTTGTTCCATTTGGATTTTGTTGAAATGATTCCATTAATTCAATAATCTTTGCATACTTTCCTTTTTGACTTTCTTCTTGGCAATTTTTTTGACTTTTTCTTGCAATATCAATTGTACTTTTTCCATTCTCTTTATTCATCATATCTACATCTCTTCCGCTGGCGAACATGTATTGCACAATTTCTATTTGTCCATTTCTACAAGCAAAAGAAAAAGGTGTTGCACCATCAGTCCTTGCTTTATTGATATCAACTCTATTATCATTTAATAGGAGCTTCACAATTTCAGTATGTCCATTTCCACAAGTAATCCAAAAAGGTGTTTTACCATCATTATTAGCTTGATTGACATCAATTCTTTGATCATTTAATAACAACTCCACAATTTCAATATGTCCTTTCCAACAAGCAATAAAAAAAGGTGTTTCATCATCATACTTTCCTTTATTAATATCAATTCTTTGATCATTTAATAATAATTTCACAATTTCAACATGCCCTTTTTCACAAGTATTATAAAAAGGTGTTTGACCATATTTATCTGATTGATTGACATCAACTCTTTGATCATTTAATAATAATTTCACAATTTCAATATGTCCATTTCCACAAGCAATATACAAAGGTGTCCAACCATATTTATTTGGCTTATTAACTTCCACTCCCACATCATTTAATAGTAGTTTCACAATTCCAATATGACCCTTTTGACAAGCAATCCAAAAAGGTGTTCGATCGTGATTCCCTTTATCCGTTAATAACAATTTCACTATTTCAATATGTTTTTTTTTCCATTCTACCAAAAAAGGCATTTGACCATCACCAGTTTTGGGTTGATTGATATCAACTCTTTGATCATTTAATAATAATTTAGCAATTTTAAGTTTTCTATTTTCACAAGCGATAAAAAAAGGTGTTACGCCATCATTAGTTGCTTTATTAATATCAACTCTTTGATCATTTAATAATAATTTCACAATTTCAATATGTCCATTTCCACAAGCAATAAAAAAAGGTGTTACGCCATCATTATTTGATTTATTGATATCAACTCTTTCATCATTTAATAATAATTTCACAACTTCAAGATTTCCAAAATGACAGGCAATCGAAAAAGGTGTTTCACCATCATAAGTTGATTGATTTACATCAACTCTTTCATCATTTAATAATAATTTCACAATATCGGTATATCCTTGCAAACAAGCAAAATAAAAAGGTGTTGCGCCAATACTCTTTTCTGCTTTGTTGATCTCAAATCTTTGATCATTTAACAATAACTTCACTACTTCAATATGTCCATTTTTACGAGCAATAAAAAAAGGTGTCCAATTTTGTTCACTTGTTTTATTTATATCAATTCTTTCATCATTTAATAATAGTTTCACAATTTCAATATATCCATTTTCACAAGCAATCCAAAGAGGTGTTTGTTCCCTCCAATTTGTTTTATTTATATCAACTCTTTCATCATTTAATAATAACTTTACAATTTCAACATGTCTATATTCACAAGCAATATAAAAAGGTGTTGCATTATTTAAATCGGCTCTCTCATCACTTAATAATAATCTCACAATTTCAATATGTCCATTTTTACAAGCAATAAAAAAAGGTGTCCAATTTTGCTCACTTGTTTTATTTATATCAACTCTTTCATCATTTAATAATAATTTAACAATTTCAATATGTCCATTTTTACAAGCAATATAAAAAGGCGTTGCTCCAGTATTCATTGCTTTATTGATATCAACTCTTTCATCATTTAATAATAACTTTACAATTTCAACATGTCTATATTCACAAGCAATATAAAAAGGTGTTTCGCTATAATAATAATTCTTCTTTCGTTGATTAACATCAATTCTTTTATCATTTAATAATAATTTAACAATTTCAATATGTCCTTGCAAACAAGCAATATATAAAGGTGTCCAACCATCATTATTTGCTTTATTGATATCAACTCTATTATCATTTAAGAATAACTTTACAATATCAATATGTCCATTTTTACAAGCAATATAAAAAGGCGTTGCTCCAGTATTCATTGCTTTATTGATATCAACTCTTTCATCATTTAATAATAGTTTCACAATTTCAATATATCCTTTTTCACAAGCACTATAAAGAGATGTTGCTCCATCATTTGTTGATTTATTAACATCAACTCTCTCATTATTTAATAATAATTTCACAATTTCAATGTGTCCATATTCACAAGTAATATAAAAAGGTGTTACTTCATTTGGTCTTGCTTTATTTACCTCCACTCTTTTGTCATTTAATAATAATTTCACAATTTCAATATGTCCTTGCAAACAAGCAGTAAAAAAAGGTGTTTCTCTGTCGGTATTTGCTTTATTGGTATCAACTCTTTGATCACTTAATAATAATTTCATAATTTCAACATGTCCTTCATCACAAGCAACCAAAAAAGGGTGTTGCACTAGAGTTGTTAGCTTGATTGATGTCAACTCTTGGATCATTTAATAATAATTTCACAACATCAATTTTACCCCATTGACAAGCTGCAAGAAAAGGTGTTTGGTTGTTGTTGCCTCCAAGTTTGTTTATCTCAATTGAGTTAACTCTTTCATTTAACAATAACTTTACAATTTCAGTATGTCCATTTTCACAAGCAATATAAAAAGGTGTTGCTTCATCCTCATTTGCTTGATTAATATCAACTCTTTCATCATTTAATAACAATTTCACAATTTCAACGTGTCCTTCATCACAAGCAACATAAAAAGGTGTTGAATTGTTACTATCAAGGCGATTCAGATTGATAGAACCTTGAGAGAGCAATAGTTTCACTTTGTTGAGATCACCGTCTCTACAAGCAGAGAGAAGTTGTTCATCCATCGCAAGTTGATCCATCAATTAATTGATTTTTGTTTTGGACAACGAACAGAAGAAATCAAAGGCCAAAGGTCCCTCTCAATCAATGATTCCTTGGCCTTTGTCCAGCATCGAAGGAAAAGAAAAAGAGATTCTCTTTCAAGATCAAAGAAAATAAAATTAAATGAAATTGAAACAATAAAATAAAATAAGAATCTTTTTTGAAGAATTCATTCATTCATCCAAACTATCAATTTGAAATTAAAATCGTCTCTATTTTCTTTTGAAAAAGAAAGAATAGAAGAATAGAATAGAAAGATCACTGGAAGAAAAAAACAAGGTCCATTTTGACAACTTTAACTTTTTCCAAACATTATTTTCATTATTTATTTCATTATTTCATTGATGTTATTCTGATCTTGGTATTCATCCTCAATTATTTTTTTTTGACAATTTCAAAATATCCTTCATTAGATGCTTCTTGATATTTTTCTAATTTGAATTACTTTGAAAATCAAGGTACTTGTCTGAAAGAAGAACTGTAAGCATAAATATGTTAGCAGCATCAACACCTTGAAATATAATGGGAACAAAAGTAAATATAAAATGAGAAGGGTTAAAAGGAAAAAGAAATGAAATTAAATGTTACCAGCTAAACCAAGTTGTATTCTTAATTTTGTTCTTGTTTCATTTGGGTTACTTTCAAATGATTCAATTAATTCAATAATATCCCCTTTTCCTCCTCTTATTGCCCAATCAAATACAGTCTCTCCATCAATAATGTCTATCTCTCTTCCACTTGCTAAAATATATTTTACAATTTCAGTATATCCATTTTCACAAGCAATATAAAGAGGTGTTTTACCAGGATTGTTTGCTTTATTAATATCAACCCTTTTATCATTTAATAATAATTTCACAATTTCAATATATCCATTTTCACAAGCCTTATAAAAAGGTGTATCACCATACTTAATTGTTTTATTTATATCAATTCTATCATCATTTAATAATATTTTCACAATTTCAATATGTCCATTTGAACAAGCCATCGAAGCAGGTGTCTGGCAAAATCTATTTGGTTTATTGATATCAATTCTTTGATCATTTAGTAATAGTTTCACAATTTCAATGTGTCCTTCTTTACAAGCAATATGAAAAGGTGTCCCATCATATACACTTGCATTCTTCACATCAACCCTCTTATCATTTAATAATAATTTCACAATTTCAATATGTCCAATCCGACAAGCAATCCAAAGAGGTGTTTCATCCTCATTACTTGCTTTATTAATGTCAACTCTATTATCATTTAATAATAATTTCACAATTTCAATATATCCTTTATAACAAGCAAAATAAAAAGGTGTAAAACCACCATCATTGTTTTCCTTATTAACATCAACTCTTTGATCATTTAACAATAACTTTACAATTTCAATATGTCCATTTACACAAGCATTATAAAAAGGTGTCCAATTATCATTTGCTTTATTAATATCAACTCTTTCATCATTTAATAACAATTTCACAATTTCAATATGTCCATGTAAACAAGCAATGGATAAAGGTGTTGAACCATAATTATTTGCTTCATTAACATCAACTCTATTATCCTTTAATAATAACTTCACTATTTCAATATGTCCTTTATAACAAGCAATACATAAAGGTGTTCGAAAGCGGTTCTCTTGATCTTGATAATTGAGGTTAATATTTGGATTGTTGAGGAGTTGCTGAAGTTCTACAATATCTCCCTTTTCACAGGCATTGAGAAGTTGTTTCTCCATCTATTAGATACTATTGGTTTTCTTTCCTATCTATCTTTTGTTTTTTTTAAATTCAAATTCAAATACCTGAGAATGCACACTCAGAAGGACTCAAAGTTTCCTCAAGCTAGAGCTTATATGATAATCTGAATAAATTTATTGTTTTAGTATCTGTTCAAACTTTGTTTGAGATTGTTGATATCAATTTGTTTAAACATCAAAAATTGATTCACAAATTTTGCAATCAAATATTATTTCTTTTCTCTCTCACTTAAAAGATTATTGATGCACAGATTATTTCAATTTCTCAATGGATTCAAACATATTCGAACCATAGAAATAGAAATCTATTAGAAAATCTATTAGAGATCAACGTTGATGAAATAGAAATGCAAAAATTGTCAAAAGTTTTTTTCAGAAGTTGAAAAATAAGTAACTTCCAATTTCTTTTCTTTTTTTTCTTTTTTTTTTTCATTTTGAAAAGTTGAAATTGAATTTTGATTTTAACTGAGTTAGAAAAAGTGAGAATGAGTCAGAATTAGTTACAGAACCATTTGAATTGTTTTCTTGATTCTTATTCTTCTCATTTATAGGAATTTCAAAAGTTGAAGGATTATTTTCCTGGTTTGAATGACTTTGAAAATCGAGATAGTTGTCTGAAAGAAGAACTGCAAGCACAAATATGTTAGCAGCATCTTGAAATATGGTGACATAAGTAAATATAAAATGAGAAAGATTAAAGGGAAAAGAAATGAAATTAAATGTTACCAGCTAAACCAAGTTGTATTCTTAATTTGTTTCTTGTTTCATCTGGATTTCTTTCAAATGATTCTATTAATTCAATAATATTCTCTTTTCCTCTCTCTCTTACACAATTAAGCACAGTTTTTCCTTCATGATCTCTTTTATTAATGTCTATTTCTCTTCCACTTGCTAAAATATATTTTACAATTTCAACATGTCCTTTTTGACAAGCAATCCAAAAAGATGTTTGACTATAATGATTTGCTTTGTTGATATCGACTCTTTTATCATTTAAGAATAACTTTACAATTTCTAAATGTCCATTTTTACAAGCAATATAAAAAGGCGTTACTCCACTATTCATTGCTTTATTGATATCAACTCTTTCATCATTTAATAATAGTTTCACAATTTCAATATGTCCATTTTCACAAGCAATCCAAAGAGGTGTTTGTTCCCTCCAATTTGTTTTATTAAAATCAACTCTTTTGTCATTTAATAATATTTTCACAATTTCAATATGCCCTTCCTGACAAACAATCCAAAAAGGAGTTTTACCATATGGACTTGTTTTATTGATATCAACAGTTGTTTTATTTATATCAATTCTATCATCATTTAATAATATTTTCACAATTTCAATATGTCCATTTGAACAAGCCATCGAAGCAGGTGTCTGGCCACAATTATCTGATTTATTGATATCAACTCTTTGATCACTTAATAATAATTTCATAATTTCAATATGTCCTTCTTTACAAACGAGATGAAGAGGTGTTACTTCATTTTTGTTTTCTTTCTTTGTATCAATCCTCTTATCATTTAATAATAACTTCACAATTTCAATATGCCCTTTCCAACAAGCAACATAAAAAGGTGTTTGACCATAATTATTTGTTTTGTTGGTATTGATTCTTTTATCATTTAATAATAATTTTACAATTTCAACATGTCCATTTTCACAAGTAATATAAAAAGGTGTTACTTCATTTGGTCTTGCTTTATTTACCTCCACTCTTTTGTCATTTAATAATAATTTCACAATTTCAATATGTCCTTGCAAACAAGCAATAAAAAAAGGTGTTTCTCTGTCGGTATTTGCTTTATTGATATCAACTCTTTGATCACTTAATAATAGTTTCACTACTTTAGTATATCCATTATAACAAGCAATCCAAAAAGGCGTTGAACCATAATTATTTGCTTTATTGATATCAACTCTTTGATCATTTAACAATAACTTTACAACATCAATTTTACCCCATTGACATGCTGCAAGAAAAGGTGTTTGGTTGTTGTTGCCTCCAAGTTTGAGTTTGTTTATCTCAATTGAGTCAACTCTTTCATCATTTAATAATAACTTCACAATATCCATATATCCAAATTGACATGCAATATAAAAAGGTGTTGAATTGTTACTATCAAGACAATTCAGATTGATCGAACCTTGAGAGAGTAATAGTTTCACTTTGTTGAGATCACCCTCTCTACAAGCAGAGAAAAGTTGTTCATCCATTGTTTGTTTGTTTGTTTGTTTTGTGCATTCCCTTGAACAATGGCATCAGCATCAAGAAAAGAGAAGATGAAATAAAATGTAAAAAAACAATAAAATAAAATAAGAATCTTTTGTGAATCATTCACACTCTTTTTCTTTTTGCAATATTTATTGTCTTTTTTTTTTTTATTAGCAATAACAAAGAAAAATTAACTTAAATGCAAGGATGAATAATATCTTGCCATGTACCATCATAAAGACATTGTCTTTTTGGCTTTCCATTCCCTGATGAACAACTTCCAGTGACTATTTCATACGCATTAGCTTGAGGGAAATTTCCTTCTGCACTTATAATTGAGGGACAAGTTTGAACTATTGTTGTTAAATTAATCAATTAATTAGAAAATAAAAAGAAAGAAAGAAAAATAAATAAATAAAATTACTTGATTCACATTGAGAACCAAAATAACCAGCAGCACAAAGACAAACACCATCAACATAAGTCCCTCCGTTTTTACATGGTCGAAGACATCCTTGAATCCTGATTTCACAGTTATCGCCTGTCCAACATTGTGAGCAAAAGCATTTCTTTCCTGTTTCAAGTTTACCACAAATTCCGCCATTTAAACATCCACTACAAGCAGTTGGAGCTAAAGTGAATAAATTGAATAAAAATCAAAAGTTGAGGGATAGAAAAAAAAAAGTCGGAAAGATAGAAAGTGAAAATACAAGGTCTGATTGACTTATATGGAGCCCTAGCTGCAGAAAAGCACTTGAGGGTAGGGCAATCTTTCAAAAAAGTAGGATAAATTGCAACTTTGTCAAAAATTCCTCTGAAGTTATATCCCAAATACATCCTATTATTTGTAACTGTGATACCGACAGGTGAAGTAATGGATGCGACTTGTTTTTCATTCTTAAAAATTGTCAATGTAGATTCTTGCTTTGTGAATGTAACAACAGTTAGAGTATTCAATAAAATAGTTGAAGCAGGCGAGCTAAAGATTGAAACTCCTTTCACTGAAACTTCAAGTGCTCCTGTTGGCCTAAATGATTAAGAAAAAAAATTATTTGAAATATTTTTCTCCGAAAAAATAAGAATAATTTTTAAACTATACAAAATGTTCAAGCTCATAGAACTTAAATCAGAAAGATCATTTGGTGTAAAAAGAATTAAACTTGTTGTTAAATAAAACTTTGAAATTGAGAAAACAACGGTAAATGAGAAATAATTTCCAAAGGTTATTGTTTTTGATGCAGTTGAGATAATATCTTGTCCAAAGAGTACAAGTGCTTCATTCATTGGATCATCTGAATATGGATATTTGTATGGATTCCTCAAGTGTGGGTAGTTCATTGATTCAGCATTGAATGTTGATAAATTATATCCATTTCCAGTTTCATCAATCAATTTATTTCTTGCTGAGAATGGGTAATATGCGAGTAAAGGTTTTTCTGTTGTTGCAAATGCGTTGGGTTGATCACAGAAAGCTTCACCCCATGGGTATGGACAAATGCACCCATATCCAAATGAGTTTCGACTACATCCATAACCACCATGTTTACAATGGCTTAGAGAGCAAAGGTCTTTTTCACAATGAACTCCAGTAAGTCCAGGTAAGCATTTACATTTTGGGTTTCCAAGGCTATCCAAGTAGCAAGTCGTTCCATTTTCACAAACAAATGAATCACAAGCTGAAATTTCACAATTGCTTCCTGTCATTCCTGGTCGACAAGTACACGAAAAAGAATCATAAGAATTTCCAGCAATTGAGCATATTTTTCCATTTGAACAACGATTTGGTGGACAAGAGTTTTCTTGATTTTTTTTAGTTTCATTTGAAAATTAAATCAAAAGGAAAAAAAAAAAAGTTACTGCACTGATTACTTGCGAGATCATAATCTGATTGACCTTCGCTCTCCAGCCAATTTTTGTAGTTTGGAATTGGGCACTCAAGAAAATTAGAAGCAAACATTCTTTTAATTCGAGTAAGTAATTAAGGATAGAGGAAAGAAAAAAAGAAAAAAAGAAAAAAAGAAAAAGAAAAGTCATACAATTCCGTAAATGGGGCATATTTTGTTTTAAAACCTTTTGAGATTGTTCCTGTTAGTTGGTTATTTGATAAAGATCTATTATTTTTTTAAAAAACATTGGCAAGGTAAGAATAAATAAAAAAACAGGCTCTCTAATTCTCGTGTTGAAAGGCGATTTGGGATTGGACCTGACAAGTGATTGTTTTGTAAGTATCTATTTGAATTATTTTTTCATTTATAAATCATCAAAATAGTTGTAATTATTGCTTACAGTTCGCGAAGCACCGATTTTCCAAACTGTGTTGGAATCGTTCCTGTAAGTTGGTTGTCATTTAAATATCTATTTCAAATTAAATATAATATTTCATCCTCTATAACTTTAAGCAATGAAAAAGAATAATTTTACAAATATGCTAACGATCTACCGGGTGGATCGTTTTCCTATTTGGGTTGGGATCGTTCCAGTGAGTAAGTTATGATCTAAGGCTCTATTAACGAAAATGAAGTCTATTAGATTGTGAAAGTTTTCAAGATTATAAATTACAATGAAAACTGAATTAGACTAAACTCTGTTGGAATTGTCCCCGTCAGTTTGTTATAGCTTAAATATCTATTTAATTTTAATTTTTGAATTTTACGCATTTGAAGACACAAAAGAACAAATTTTTTACAAATAATGGGATCTTCTTCCGGCTAGTTCGGTTGGAATTGTTCCTGAGAGAGTATTATTATCTAAAGTTCTGATCGGAAAAAAAAAAAAAAAAGACAATTAGTAACTTTGACTTGAAAAATAAGAACTTACAAAACCAAGAAGGGTATGGAGCCAAGTTGACTTGGAATTGTTCCTGATAGTTTATTATTATCAAGAGATCTAATTGAAATTTATTTATTTATTTTTTATATCATGAAAAATTGAAAGAAAAAAAAAAGAAAGAAAGAAAGAAACAATATATCTATTTTCCTACAGTTTCCCAACTCGGGTGGAATTGTTTCGGACAATTGATTATCATCTAAATTTCTATTTCAAAAGAAAAGAAAAAAGTCAATCAGCAAATTCAATCCAGGAAGAAAGAAAAAATAAAGAAGAAGAAAAAAATAAAGAAAGAAAAAGAAAGAAAAAAAATCTTTCACAGGAAAATAATCTTCCAAGCTCAAAAAAAAAAAAAAAATATGTAAATATCAATAAAAGTGAAGTATAAAAAATTTAATTGATGAGTACAGATAAGTAAGTTTTGTTAGATTACCCAACTCGGTTGGAAGGGTTCCTGAAATTTCATTGTCCCATGCATCCCTATTTTATTACGTTGGAAATAGAAATAAAATGAAAAAAAATATTATTGACATACAAACTTTTCAATCCTGTTAATTTCCCAATTTGGGTTGCAAGAGTTCCTTTAATTCCAGCTTTGGACAGATATCTAGTCGTGAAAAAAAAATTGAATGAAGGAAAAAAATCAATAATTAATAGAAAATATCGACAAGTCAACAATTCTTGAATTTGAGCAAGAAATCCCGGTTTGCATGCACAAGTCTGTAGAAAAGTCCCAATGTAAGTTTGATGATGTAAATGAATTATAAACAGCTTGGAGAGCATCAATGTCATTTTGAATAAGGGCTATTAACAGGGAAAAAAAAAATTGATTTCATAGAAGCACAACAAAATTTAATTGTTATTTGATATTTCTTGATTTTTTTTTTAAAAAAAAACAAAATGAAGGAACAAACAAACAAAAATAAACCACAATTGAGAAGCGAAGCAAATAAAAACAAAAAAATTAAAGACTGGAAGCGCATCTTTGTGAAATAGATCTCTGTTAAGAAATAAAAACTTTTTTTTGAAAAAATTTTTTTTGAAAAAAAAATAAAAGGTATTTATAGTTGAAAAAGAAAGAAATGAAATGGGTCCTTTAAAGAAGAAAAAGAAAAGTTGGGATCAAAAAAAAAGATAAAAACGAATGTACGTTGAAGAAAAAAAACAAAAAAAACGTTTTACAATATGTCTCTTGATATCACTTTTGGAGCTCCAAACTCTCAATAGGAGTAATTCAAAGTAATTAAACATCTTTTTTTTTTTTCATAAGCCAATTCAAAAGAATGAAGAATTAAGAAAGAAAAAAAAAAAAGGATTCTTGCCCTTCAAGTCAGTTGTCAATTGACAAGAAAAAAGCTTCTCCAGCAAGGTCTTTCATTATTCCTACTTTAATCCAATATCTTCATTTCCATTGCAAGAGAAAAATCAGGGATATCTTGAGGATTACCAAGGGGAAAGTTTAGAATTTAATACCATCAAATATCTCATTAAACAAATTTGTTTTCCTTTAATTATCTGAGTCAAAAACAAAAAAAAAATCGTTTTGATTTAGATATGAATATCAAGAAAAGAAAAAAGAAAGGAGGAAAAGAAAGAGAAAAGAAAAGAAAAGAAGAGAAAGAGAAGAGAAAAGAAAAGAAAAGAAAGAAGAAGACCTTAAAAAGATGACTATCAAATGTTTCAAACATTGATTGAGAATCTTCTTGATAAAATTTTGAATCAGAAAATTGATGGAAACAAAAATAAAGGGCCAATCCTTTGAATTCTCTCATAATATCCCTTGATATTAACACCTGACAATGAAGTTCAAAGATTTTTTTTTTTTTTGATTCTGAAGAAAATTTGAAACTTGAAGAGCCATTGATGATAACACACTGCAGATCAAGGAACTACAATAAAGGATAGAATTTGATACAAAGAAGAAATTGAAATAAAATAAAATTGAATAAAATTTACCTTCAAAAAACTTTTAATGCATCAATCAAATCTTTGAAAACAATTGAAAGTTTCTATTCACTTAAAATGCAACAACTTCAAGTGAGATGAGAAGAACTACTCTGGGAAAAAACTCAAGAACTACTCTGGGCCTTTGGAGCTTATCACAAAACACAGAAACGAAGTTCAGGACTATGATCCACTTTCTAATGATTGATGATGATGACAAGAAGGTGGTTGATCTTCCTCAATTAATTTCTTCGATATTTTTGAACCATTTGAACTTCATCAACCTGCTCAAGGACTTTTGTGAGAAATTTATGTACCAACTTGGCTGTTCTAACTTAGATCCATTTCAGTTCAAGGCTTCCTTTCTGCTTCAGATGCGAGTTTGTAAAACCAATTTCTGATAACATTGTGACGACTTCTTCAAGAAGAGTTTGCAGATGGAGATGTCATTCCTGAAGATGTGAAGATTTTGAACAAGTTGAGCTTAATTGAGCTATTGATGTAACTGTTGTCTCCAATCCAACAAGTTTATGTGAAAGAGAACAAAGATCAAACATCTTCAGAAATAAAAAAAAATAAAAAAAAGAAGTAAAGAAAAAAAAAATAGTGCAGGAAGTGGGATTTGAACCCACGCCTACATACGTAGATGAGAACTTGAGTCACACGCCTTAGACCGCTCGGCCATCCCTGCATTTTGTTATTGTGTTTTCGTGGTCGGTTTTCTGCACTTCAATAAAACTCAAGGAAAAAAAAAAAGGAAAAAAAATCAAAAAAATGGCGGAAAAAAAATTTTTTTTTCAGCAAAAACAGCAAGGTTTTTTTGACTTATTAACAACGCTAAAAGGATAAGGAAAAAGCAATTATAATGAGGAAAGATAAACGAGATTCAAATCAAATTCGTGTAATAGCTACTGAACAAGGACTTTTAAATAGACCTGATGGATCTTCAAGATTCAATATGGGTAAAATTTTCTTTTATTTTATCTTTTTTTTTTTTTTTTTTTTAAATTTGAAAAAAAAATCATTATGCATAGGAAATACAAATGTGATATGTTCAGTTTATGGACCAAAGGAAGTCAAAGCTAGAAATGAGAAAATGGATGAAGCAACTATAGAAGTTATTTTTAAACCTCAAACTGGAATTCCTGGACCAAAAGAAAAACTTTATGAAGAAATATTAAACCAAACTGTCTCATCAATTATACTTTCAACTCTTCATCCTAGATCCCTCGTTTCTATTGTTGTTCAAGTTGTAAATGATGATGGAGCAGTAAAATTTTGATTCTTTTTTAATTTTTTTTTTCAAAAAAAACAATCAATACACAAACTTTGATTTAACTCAAAAAAAAATAAATAAAAGATTTTGTCGGCTGCAATTAATGGTGTATGTTTAGCTCTAATTGATGCTGGGATTTCAATGAAATCTTCTTTCTCATCATCAACCTGTTGTATATCCAAAGAAAATGAATTTTTATTTGATCCAACTTTAGAAGAACAAAATGTTTGTCTTTTTTATTTATTTATTTTTTTTTCGTTATTTGAAGTTGGAATTAAAAACATTATTTATTATTAGAATGCACAAGCCACTTTTACTTTTGCATTTGATGGTTCATTAACTGGAATTTTAACGTCAGATTCTCAAGGATCATTTACAGAAGAACAAGTTCTTTTTTTTTTTTTTTGATATTTTTCTGATATTTTCTTCTCTCACCTTCCAATAACCAAAAATCATTTTTTTTTTTTCTTCTTCGCTAGTTTTTTGAAGCAATTAAAATATGTCGCTCATGTTCCGGCAAAGTTATAGAATTTTTGAGACAATCATTAGAAAGAAAAATTAAAAAAGAAAAATCCTAAAAACTTGTCTTCTGTTTTTTTATTTGCACGTTTTATTATTATTGTTGTTGATTTTTGGTTTTTTTCACAAAAGAATTAGAAATCATAGTTATCTCTCTTCTTTGAAGCTTCTTTCATCCATTCAGGGAATTGTTGGTTAAGATCCTCAAGCTTTGAAAAAGAAAAAGAAAAAAAAAGAAATTAAATGAAGAAAAAAAGAAAAAATAAAGAAAGAAAAAAAAAGGAAAAAGTACAGTCAACTCATCAACAGATTTTCTTTCGGCAATAGATTTAAGTTCACCTTCCATTTGAACAAGTCTTTGTTGTGATTCAGCAACAAATTTTTTAGCACTTTCAAGCTATCATTATGGATAGTTAAAAAATAAAGTTCAAGAATTAAAAAAAAAGAGAAAGGAAAAACCATTGTTGTTCTTTCAGCTTCGATATTATCTAAGTGTTGTTGAAATTCAACTTTGGGATATTTAGCATTTTCATAAGCTTTTTTGTATTCATCAATTACTTTGGGGTTTTCAAATGCACTTCTGTAGTGGTTCCAGTCGATAGCTGGGGGAGCTTCAGAGAGTGTTAACATTTTGTTTTGGGCTTCTTCATACTAGAAAAATTGAATGACAATAATAAATATTTGTAAGATAAAAGAAATAAGGAACAAGAAACAAGAAACAAGAAATAAGAAATAAGGAAAAGGTTAAATTAGATATATTAAAAAGAAAATTTGGTTCAAAAGAATAATTTCTAATCAAACCATCCTCTAAAATAAACATTTCAAATCTTTTAAGTTCAATTTTCTTTTTTTCTTTTTTCTGAAGTGATCTCTCAAAAATAAATTCCAAATTACAATTACATCCATACATTGAAAAAAAGATTGATCTCATATAATAAAAATTGAAATCTCCCAAAAAAAAAAAAAAAAAAAAAAAAAAAAAAAAAAAAAAAAAAAAAAAAAAAAAAAAAAAAAAAAAAAAAAAATCAAGATTTTTTAAAAAAATTGAATAAATCAATCGAAAAGAATTTTAAAAAAGA
>Ga0209960_1002391_pt1 | contig 18929 bp, 14 predicted proteins | sample ThiBiot_500_plan_2_FD_183947 | JGI IMG/M metagenome (GOLD analysis project Ga0209960, IMG submission 183947) | Wastewater bioreactor microbial communities from Cape Town, South Africa - Thiocy_expt_500_plan (SPAdes) | ecosystem: Engineered > Bioreactor > Thiocyanate-remediating >...
CAACAAAAACAATAAGATAAAAGAATTTTATTGCAAATATACTTTATTGAATGATCTTTTACGTAGAGCGTAACACAATATACTATTGTGTGCTACGTGTTTACTATTATTTTTGTCCAATACAACATCACTCCATATAGAACAGTGGTAGGAGGTGTTTTTTCGTCTTGTCGTTCTCAACGATATATGTTTGTTTTCTTTCTTTTCTTTCGTTTTTCAGGGATTTTTCCCTACTGTTATGTATAGGGTATTTTCCTTTCCTTTCGTATGTGTTAGATTACAATGTGATTCGACCCTAGGTCATTGGGATCTAAATATCGAGGTATCATCTATGCTTCTGTATATAGTCTATTCATTTTCACAAATAAACCAAGTTTCAGATATACCATCTTTCTCTCATCTCGCAACAGTGAGTATGAAGTGGAACATTTCTTAAAATGCGAATTAAATACAGTTTATCTCGTTGTTTTTCTTAATAATTTGTTTCATTGATTTCCGATATGACGGTGTTCCAAAAGAGTGAGACTACACATTTTGATGAACAATCTGAGAAAAGAATCGAAACAAAAAGATCGAACTTTTATGCTTATATTTTTAATTGCGCCTAGACATTTAAATCGACACTGCATAAGCTGTTTTTTTTAATCAAGAACACAACATTTTCTTTTTACACCGCGGTGTGTTACGATCCTATTCTTCTTATACAGTTTTCCTTTATTTAATGATTAGAAAGACACACACACACATACACACAAATCACAACTATAACACATTTTCTTAGGAATAAACCAAATAGACTCCCTATAGTTATACAGAACGAAGAACAATGTATATGTCACAGTACAAATTAAAATTTTCGTGTAAAATTTTAAGTTGTCCTTAGGAAAATTTCAAATATTCCTTATATGTTAGGACGATTTTAAATTGTCCTGGATTTTAATTTGTATTGTGACATATATATGAAAGAAACAGAAACGAAAGAGAATACATATACATAGAAAAATATCTTTGGAATATTCCATAGCAGTGTGCTTTATATAGTTCTCTACCATTTAAATTTTTCAAATTTAAAAACCTTTTGTTTTAGTCATGAATACAAACACGGATCCTCTAAATCAAGAGCGACCCACAAATCAGCCTTCCTACAACAACACCGATTCGAGCTGGACGGATGTTAATAATTGGATTACTCGAGCAACCGAAGCTCTAAATAGAAAATACGGAGAAAATGCAGGTATCAAATATCAGCAAATGAAAACGATCGATACAATTGAAACCTATATTCTCACAACGGCGTTTGGCAGTGTAAATCTTGGATTTTCGTATAGTCAGTTTCAAAGTAGAAAATATTGATTTTAGAATGGTGTAAAACAATGTAGCCTGGCTGTAAGCTTGAAATTTTGGTACAGCCATGTTTATCGATCAATAGCTGCAAAAATCAGAAAAAAAATACAGAAACGTAGTTCGTCGACAACTGTTGAAATGAATGTAGTATTTGTCATCGCACTATTGAAGGACAAAGTTAAAAATGAAAAGACGAACGAAATGCAAAATGCTGAAACAACTGCGCCAGGTTCGATATTTGACATTGTATTTTCGAAAAAATATTAACAGATTCAATTTTTATAGTATTCTATTTCAAAGATTCTCAAGGCAAATTAAAATACATTGATTTATTTGCTAGAGTATATGACGATTGGAATCATTATTTGACTTCCAATTGGATCGATCCAGCTTTAATATGTTATTCTAAAGATGGACACTATAGTCAGGATCAAAAAACAAATACACCAACGTTTAACTCGGATATTTTGCCTGATCTTGCCGTTAAAGAATCTCCGGCTTGTGGTACACTGAGAACAATAGGACGTTATGTAAAGAAAACGTTAGCGGTAGTGACTCCAATATTGACGGTTGCTTCTATTGTTGGCGTCATTCCGAAATTAAGAGATCTGAAATTCATTGCTAAGATAAACCCTGCGATTCAAACCAGTTTGTTCTTTTTCTTTATTTTTTTGTTTGCAAAAAAAAACAATTTAAATTTTAGCAAATAAATATTTTCGGTATGTCAATTTAGCATCAACAATCACCTTGTAAGATTTGTACACTTATTTTTATCACAATTTTAATTAGTTATTTTTCAGTTCACTTATCAGCATCGGCGATAAAGTGACTCATGATGATTTGGACGTCTTTGCAGAAATTACGACTATCGCAGCGGCAGTCCTGAACTCACTTGGAGATGACTTAACAAAGCGATATTTGAAAGGAAAACTTGCTGCAGGACAAACAGAGCTGACTGCTGGACAAACTTTCTTCTTCAACCTTTTTGCTTGGTCTCGTTGTGCTACAGCAGTTGCCGGTGTATTAACAACTTTGATTGCTATGATGTACAAACCGAAATGTTCAGCTATGGATTATTTTTTATTGGCAAGTTCTATATACAGTTGCTACGGTATATTGACATCTCCGAAATCAGCGCAGGGAATTTTCAATCAAGTAAAACAAGAATATATCGGAGAATTATTGGTATGCCATTTCATTTGAATAGTATTGTCTTGTTTCATTCATTTTTCAAACCGGAGGTCTATACTTGTAGGTTGCTGAAAAGATCAAAGATACTGAGAAGAAAGCTGAAAATGATCAATCTGTTGAGAAGAAATCCGAAAACGATCAATCTGCTGAGAACAAATCTGAAAACAATCGATCTGCTGAGAACAAATCCGAGAACAATCAATCTGCTGAGAAAAAATCTGAAAGCGATCAGTTTGGTGAAAAAGACAAGGCTACTACGGGTTCTGATGAAGGTGTCGATGGAAATGATGATGATAAAGGCCCAGAAAGACCGCTCACCCTCGAAGCTGCGAACGAAGAGCTTATTAAAAAACGAGATGAATTGGCAAAAACGATGATCGTGAGTTCAAAAACAAAGCCAGACAAACTTTGAAAAATAAATTTTAATATTAGAGAGGTGAAAACGATGTAGCTGGAAAAGCTGCTTATGAATACTATGAAAAGAACTTCGTGTTAGCTTTCAAAGGCACCGACAATGAATTTGTAATGAACAAACAACTTATTCGAATGATGAAGTATGCACCAGACATTCGTGAAATGTTTTGGTAAGCAATGTCTATAAATCACATATTCGGCATCATTTCAATAAAAATAAATAAATGAGAGATGTATGTACTTATTTTTTTTAAGTGAAATTGCATTAACAGAAACGACATTGTCAATCAAAGATGGTATTTTGCTTGTCAATGGTCAACTAAATATTGACGGAGCTGCTTTGGCTCAAATTCACAATACTACGAATTCAAATGTTGATCAAAGACTCCTAGACAAAATCAATGGTGTTAACTCCGGAGCATCTCAAAATACGACTCAAACGGATCGAGAAATCCTACTTAAAGAAACCAAAGGTTTCAATAACATATTCGCAAATCTGCAAAATGATACAGCACGTGAAACGGAAGACAACAACTTTTTGAATGCCATGCAATATTTTACACAAGGAAAAAATGGAAATGGACATCGACTCTTTTTTGAAGCTAATGCTCGCAATTTTGAAAGACAGTTTCTCAAAGATATGAACAAACCATTGGATCAATATAAACTTATTGGCAAAGATAACAAAAATCTATTCGAAAATATGAGTACAGCCGATAAACAGCGACTGCATCAACAACTCGGTAAGCATGCAACACCTGTTACTAATCCAGCAACAGGAACAAGAAATATTAGCAAATACAACTCGGATTTATTTGATGCCGCTGTGACGCTAGCTAATGCAAGAGGGTGCAACTCGGCGAGAGATCTCGCGTCATATATTGGCATTATTGAATATGAAAGTCGATTTGCTACTAATAATGCGGATAAAAATACATTTATAAAAGATATTATCAATGGAACAAATAATAGATTAGCAACAATTCAAGCAAATATCGATAAACTCATGTCAGACGTTGAGAAAAATCTAGAGAACAATAAGAATCGTCGAGGGTAAGCAATGCTTGAAAAAAGAATGATTTTGAAGCATTTCAAAAATTATAGATTCCACAATGCACTTGAAGCTTATGAACATGGATTACAGCATGGACCAGGAGGATACACAGGAAATCTTGCGGACCGATGGAACAGAATGGAACAATATCTTAATGGCACTCTTCAATCAAATTCAAAGTGGAATCAATGGGGAACAAAAGAAGGCAATACCATACGTCAATATGATTGCCTTTAATCATGAATGCTAGCTGTCAACCAACCGAACTCTTTATAGTATCGCTTGTCCTAAATAAATTGCACTATCTTTATTCATAAAAACATAATTATTAATTACCATTAAACCCTTACTTTTTTTTAAGATTTTTTTTCATTTTTGGCGATCGAATAACGATATACGTATGTCTTGTAACGTTATGATTCAGGACTCAAAAGAGAAATCTAGTAAGTTCTTTTGTTGGAAAGAAATTTACTATTGTTACGTATAAACATTTTACAATTTAGTTCGCATTTATTCTCCTGATGAACTTCGTTTGATGGCTATTCAAACTATTTCTGATAAAAAACGGATTGATAATGTTATTGATTCTTTTAAAAACATCGAATCTTCTGCTATTGCTTTTATCCGTCATAATTTCAACATAGAACTGCTTAAAGTGGTCAAAGCTAGCATCAAAAACACAATGGTTGAGTTGATCACTCAAGGAAAAATGACTTTCATAAACGAAGGGAAAATTGGTTTGACTGTAAAAAGCAAATTTTTTAGCAGTATTATTGAACAGTTAAGTGATAATGACATTAAACCACCAGAAGAATGGAACATTGAATTGCAGCGATTTTTTCATCTTCTCATGAGTCGATTCATTCCATCAGGTAAACGATTTGTTCTTTTTTTTTATTTCGGTCGGTCATGACATTGTAATTAATTGTTGAAGGTCCTGAAGAAACTCTGAAAAGTTTAATTTTTCAATGGTTTGAATCGGGCGTAATGAGTCTTGAAACTTGGCGTGAATGGAGTAAATGGTTTAATGAAGGTGTGAAATTGAGCACTCTGAAAACGATAAAATGGCCAACAGCTTCACAAGGAGATGTTGTTCAATTGAATTTCCTCAAAGTTCTTAAAACCATTCCAACCGATGATTTTCAAGAAAAAGATGGACTTATCACCGTCTTAAAATTATACTTACAAGAACCAGAAATAAAAAAAGACGAAGATGGAACCACATTAAATGTAATCGGTCGTACAATTTTCTTAAGTTCTATCAAGAAAAAAATCGAAAACATAATGCAAAACGATAATATTCTGCAGGTGGACATTTTCGCTCGAGACGTATTTCATATTGATGTGGATTTGGAAAATAAAGATTGGCATGGAAAAAATTTGTGCATTGTTACCGACAAAGTCAACGTGTGGAATGATCGGATAATTGATGTTTCCGGCAGTGGTTATCAGGAACAAAATTCGAAAGCTCCAAATGGTACAATTGGCTGTGACGGTTCAAATGGCAAAGATGGGCGTCCAGGAGAATCCAGTGGAAATATCGTCATCATGACAAAAGACATTTCTAATTCACAAAAACTCAAACTTATCCTCAACGGAGGAAATGGTGAAAATGGTCAAAACGGAGGCGACGGTGGTGATGGTGCTGATGGAAAGGAAGTGACGATCGACGACCTTACAGCTGCTTGTATCAAGTACGGCAGCTTGTATCGCACAAATTGGAAACATTTTATCGAATATGAACCAGAGAATTGGACTCGAACGACTTGTAGTTATAATTATAGTAAAGAATATCTGTACTACGAATACATCGATTCCAACAAAAGAACAATGATCTATTCGCTCGCAAGTTATGCTGGATGGACGTATTCATGGTATGAACTTGTTGTTTGGATTAAAGGCACTGACGGCGGTGCTGGAGGTATTGGTGGACTCAATGGATGCGGCGGAGAAGGTGGTAACCAAGGTGAATGCAATATTATTAATCCGGATACTGGTGCTGAATTTACTACTGTTAATATAATTAAAAACGCAGGTCGTAGTGGGACTGATGGGACCGTTGGTGAATGTGGAAAGTCCGGTTGCAATGGCAATCATATGGCAGTTATTGATCGATCTGCAAGTGGAACAAATAAATTTTTCTATGGAGAGAAATCTGCCATAAGATTGAAAATGGAATATTATACCAAATCAGATGATAAACGTCGCATAAATGGTTATCGAAAACATGTTGAAAATGAATCATCTGTTTTTGGTGAATTTGAATTTCAAGATGTTCCAAAAGGAGGAATTCGAAAGATGAAACAAAAACAGAAACAAGAACGATCTACTGAAGCACAAACAACAATGAAGAAATCGATTGTACTGAATAAATTATGCGAAAAAGGGGCCGAACATATGGCTCAACTCGATGGAGCATTAACGACAGCCATGACCACAGTCAAATCTACGACGGTGATGAATTTAGAAACCGAAGAAACTGTCGACGATGAAGAATCCACAGAACAAGAACAGGAAGTGGTTATTGTCAAAGAAGTCAACGAAGATTCATTAGAAATTCGAAAAACAAGAGCAAAGAAGTCTCATCTGATGCCTGCTGAATTTGTAAACAAATTGTTCGTAAAGAAAAAGTACGAAAGTGCATGTGGTCTCGTACAAGAAGTGATTACGTATTTTCTTATTGAATTCAATCATGCCGATTTGAATCGGGCAAGTATTCCAATGATACTACGATGTTCGAGATTGCGAACAATCATGGAAAATTCGTTCAAGAAAATATTGATTGCCGCAGTACAAAGAAGGAAAGACAATGGTTTAAGTCTTGCTGAACTTGAAAATCTTAACAAATGGGCTTCCGAAAACCGGAAAATGAAACGTCTCATTACAAAGCATCGTCATGATGTTTCGAATTATGCCGAACATTGTCAAACTGCCGAAATCAATTGTGATTCAGAATTGACACAAACAAATGACAAAATATGTCATGTTAAGTTTGTTGAACCAGCATCGGATGCACTTTGGAGTGTCAAAGTCAATCAAAGGGATATTATTGCTCTAACGAAACAATTCTTTAGTGACTATTTATTGAATGAAGTTGACAGCCAATTGTTATTAGAAATTCAGAAAATACACGACAATCTGAAGATGAAAATGGATAAGGATCTCAAGAATTTTGCACAACATCAAATTAATTGGGCGGACAAAGATTCTTGGGAAGCATTGAAAGCAAATTTAACAGAAGACAAACCAGAAATTAAAATTATCATGAAAGCTATTTCTAAGTTCAAACAGGACTTAACTAAATTGTTCGAAGATTATGCAAAGCTAATTGCAGACAAATCCATGTTGGACAAAGCGATAACCAAAGCTACATCTGGAGGAAGTAATGAACTTGAAACCAGATTTGGCAAAGTTCCAAAATTTCATAATGAAATAGAAAAAAATTTGGAAGCAACTCATTTTTTAATACGATTTTATCATCAAATGCAGCAACTGTTGGAATTCAATAGAATTCTGATGACTGTCAATTTAATTCATCATGCAGAAACAACAAAAACAGGCTCAACTGTCGAAACATTGATTAAGAGTTACGTAAACTTACCATTACATGATCAAGTACTTCGAATTAAAACCAATAAAATCAATTTAGAATCCAATTTAGCCGAAGAATATATGAGAAAAAAAGGTTTCCGTAGTGCAGCTTTTCGTTACCTTGTCGCAGAGCTGAACAACATGAAAATTGAAATTTATGGAAATGAAGACTATGGCAATGTCAAATTGTTAGAATCATGGAATCCAAATGGAGAGAAACTTGTGCGAATCGCATTCGATGGAGATCAATATTATGATTTGACAGCTGACATCAAACTACGACAATTGATTGCAGCAAGATCGAATCATTCATGGACGAACCATTTTGACAATTATAAACAACGGTTAAAATCAAAATCGTGGAATTACTTAACTTCATCGAGTAAAAATGATTTTGCCAGTTATTTACCTTCGGGTTTTGCTGCCTCTGTTATTGAATGGATCGATTGCTATTTTGCCACGACTGGTGATCAGAATTTCCTTAAAATGCTTCACGAAAGATTTGAACTCGATGGTAATCATCTTGGAATTGCTGATTTTCAATTTCTCATTTCAACAGCTATTCTAATGCAATCACAGTATCATGTTTCACCGGATTTTCTTTTGGATTTAGCTTCTTCGGTGTCTCAAACAAAACTTGTAGACACTTTCTTTATTGCAAGGATTGAAAGTCAATGGCGACGGCAACTAGAACATGCTTTTGGAATTACCAAACTTCTCGAACAGATCTCTGTTTCGCGTTTGAAAATTCTCTTTGCCACTAAATTAGACGGTCAAAAAATCGATGAAAAAACTCTAACAAAACTACTCGTTATGCTTAGCTTCACTTCAACAAACAACAAACAACTCGAAAAGATGAATCTATTCGATTGGATTACAATGGCCGAAAAACAAAAATATTTTACATACAGTAATGAAATCAAACAATTTGCAAACATCGGTTATTATATCATCTATCTTAAGCAGCAAGACCGACGAGAAGCTTCGATATTGGAAAAGATTCTTACTAGTAGAGATCGTGAATTTCATATTCCCGAACAGATTATCGCTCAAGTTTGCTCTTTGATTATATATAATGAAGTCGTCTTTAACGATAATTATGTTGTTGCTTTGATCGAATTGCTCGAACTGACAACGAAACATAGCACATTACCAAAAACAGGCAAACATCAATTCATCTGCGATGAACTTGTACAACGAAAGATTATCGAAAAAATCAAGAACGAAGACGCGTACAAAATTGTTATCACTGAAAAGCCAAGAACTTTAGATACAATTACTGAATTGATTAAAGGTGTACATGATACAGAAGATGAGAGAGACACACGCCAGAAGAATTCAAAACAGATGGCTATGCTCCTAAAAAATCCTTCAAATAACAATTCGGTGGCGCGTTTAATGGAAATTGATGCTGCAATTAAGACAATTTTTAAAATCAATCTTCGTGAGACTCAAAAAATGGCTGTCATTTATGCCGTTGAATCTGGCACGAATTTTTTATCTCAAGTCAACACAGGCGAAGGAAAATCGTACATTGTTGCATCGATTGCCATCATTCGAGCCAAACAATTCAAATCAGTTGATATCATCACATCATCGTCGGTGCTTGCTCAACGTGATGCCGAGTACATGCGACCTCTTTATGTAGCCATGAATCTCAATGTAGCACATAATTGCATGGAAGGTTTAGAAGATCGTAAACAAGCTTACAAAGCAAATGTAGTTTATGGTGAAATCAGTCGATTTCAAAGAGATCATTTACTTCACGATTTCTATCGAAAGAATATTCTCGGCGATCGTGAACGACGAAATAGCTGTGTCATTGTAGACGAAGTCGACAACATGCTACTAGACAATGGTAACAATATGCTTTATCTATCGCATAGTGTGCCTGGGCTCGAACTGCTCGAGTCGCTCTTCGTGCATATTCAAAGAATCATCTGTAGTCCAACGGCAAATCAACGAAAGGAAGAAGCATTTTCAACAGACAATATTGAAACACATATTTTGAGTGATTTATTAGGTAGAATATCTAAGGAAGATTTAGATTTGTTGGCTTTAACTTCGATTGCTAAGCAGAATTGTGCAAAAGTTTGGGAGAAATTAGTAAATTTGAATATTATCGATCCTGAAGGTTATTTGAAATTGGAAACAGACGAAGAGTTTTTGAAACAAAAACAAAATTTGCTCGAGACTTTGAAATCACTGACCACCGAACTGCACGCAACAAAAATCTTGACCGCAATCAGAACAATCGTTAACCGACAACGTGAAATTTCAATACCTCGCTATCTCATTCCATTCTGTCGTCGACATCTTCGAGAATATATTGAAAATGCCAAACGAGCATTGTTTATGAATCATAACGAAGCATATGTTGTCGATGTCGATCACACTGGTGAAGATACTGATATTACACCCAAAATAACCATCATTGATCAGAACACTGGTGTCGATTTGGCCACTTCACAATGGAGTGAAGGCTTACATCAATGCATTCAGATAAAACATGCCTGTCGTCTAAGTCCGATTAGTCTTAAAGCTGTCTTTGTGTCCAATGTTTTTTATTTGAAAGAATATGGTCGAATCAATGGTCTCAGTGGAACTCTTGGATCAATTCAAGAAAGTAAAACTTTAGTAGAACTCTATAACACCGATTTGATTCAGTTGCCGACGTTTCGAGCAAAAAAATTATATGAACACGTTCCAGTGATTGCACAAAAGGTTGACGATTGGATTGATGCTATTTATGCCGAGATTGCAGATCAAGTGATTGTAAAGCGATCTGTATTGGTTATTTGCCGATCCATTGCTGATGTGATGCAAGTTAAGAATGGATTGTACGAACGTTACGTGAATGATGAAAATGCATCAAATACAGTGAGAGATTGCTATGAGAATATGGTTGTTTATCAACGAGAATTTGATGAATTCGATTTCAGTGGCGAGAATAAATTGAAACCAAGTATGAGTATAAATAAAAGTGTGAAGAAATAGAAAAATATATTCGATTTTAGGTCGATTGATTTTGGCTACAAATTTAGCAGGACGAGGAACAGATATCAAATTGAGTGATGAGCTTCAACTTGCAGGTGGTTTACATGTTATTGTGTCGTTTTTGCCTGAAAATTCTCGAATCGAAGATCAAGCATATGGTCGAGCTGCGCGAGGTGGAGATCCAGGCTCGGGTCAGATCATAGCTATCACAGATAAAGTCGATGCAACGGGAAAACCACCATCAGTATTCGAATTAAAAGTGTTTCGAGACAATGCTGAAGTGCAACGACTCCAATCGATGACTGATTACTACAATTTTCATACGAAAATCGAAGAAAACTGTCTTGCTGCATTCAAACAACATTGTTTGAAAGCGTTGCAAAAGACGAGTGACAAAAAAACTGATGCCGGTGTACCGACGACAGAAGAAATCATTTATTTTGCTTTGCTAGATGAATGGGCGTTGTGGTTGGATTCTCAAGCAAATGCAATCAAGGAATGTGCTCAAGAACGTAGTGCAGCCAAACGTGGCGAAATTATTGCGTCTGTTGAAACTTTCCTCGAAACACATCCAATCGAACCTGTTGAAACTGCTTTGGAATGGATAAATGCACCACAACCCCTCATTGCCCTCGGGTTGATCTACATCGATCAAGAAGCATATCCTCGCGCCGACACAATGTTTGATCTAGTAATTAACAAACATCCAAAATTTGCCGGTGAAGCGTGCTATTACAAAGGCATCATTCAACAGCAAACAGTGCGCAAAGTCAAAGAAATTCCAAAAGAAATCAAAGAATCGATTACCAGCTACACGCCCGAATTCGTAATCAATGCATTATCTGGAAACTTTTCTGATAGAACATCGAGCGGATACGAAAAGGCAAAGAAAGCTTTGAAAGATTGGCTGCCTGATGATGTTTGTGAAATCGATGAAGCTCAACGGATCAAAACCGAAGATTATATGCTGCAAACAATTCGAACATTCAATCAGCGAACAGAAAATAAGCAGACATTGCACACGATCGTTTCCCGCTTACGAAAGGCTGTTGGCTCGAGAGCAATTGCTTCTAGTGGATTTCAAAATCAAACGGAAGAATGGAAGACGACTCTGGATTGTCTTAGTAGCAGTGCTTGTGACATGATAGGACATGCAGTCAATTGGCAAATATTTGCAAATATAAATGGAACTTTAGAAGAAAAATATGAAAGTCAAAAGCAATTACAACGATTTATGGAAGAGGGATATGTTAGTCCGAAGACTTTGAATCATTATTTATTGTCTGACCAATGTGAAGCATTGAAATCGAAGTATTTTTTGTCGAAATCCAAAATGCAAAAGTAGAATTTCCTTTGAACTCAAATAATTGTAACGAATAAACATTGAATTCTAGATTGTTCAAAGACCAAATTGAAAGTCCTATGCGCGTCGAATTTTACAATCGAACTGTATTTCTTCCAGAAGAAATCAAGAAATCATGTAAATTACCACGAAGAGAAGAATTTTGGGGCTTTATGATTGCTCATCAATGTTTTTCAACACTCAATGAATTTTTCATCTTCAATCAAACTCCCGGTGATGGACCAATCAAAGAACTCAATGGTTTATCACCAATACCGACTCCAGAACCACACCGATTCCGAGTACAACTGAGTGATTTTAATCTTTCTCAAAAGGTACTTTACGACGCAAAACAAGTCATCGAAGCGTTTAAAAATGATCCAGAAAAATTAGATTGGTTGAAATCGATTGATGTATTAATATTCGACGCCAGTGGTGTCGTGGATTTAGATCGATACGAAATGATGACGTATCTTCCAAACTACGATTATTTTACCGATAAAGAATTAGCCGAATATCTCGAAATTGAACCAGCTGAAAGTATTTGGATTGCAGATGAACTTGTCAATGAAGGAATACTCCGACGGAGTTTGACAAATTTTGTTCAAGTTAATCCAGATAAAACTGTTACCAAACATACATCAGAAGACAAAAAGAAACTATACAACGCTATTTTCGATTGTGTACAATTGCAAAAGATTGACAACATTGATGAAGAAATTGTGAAGATTTTCTTCGAGATTACTATCGACGAAGCTAAAGAGATATTTAAAGAATTGCGTGAAAATAAAATCTTAATTGATGTTACTCAACGCTTCTATTTTCAAGCATTGGACGAAATCGATTGTTCAATTTTGCCTCCATGTATACGAGAACCCGTATCGTCATTTTTGTACCACAAATTTGCGTACACTTTTGCTTACAATGCTCTTCGAAGTAGTTTGGAAGCGTCGAAAGAAAATCCATTAGCTAAAAAATGTATTCTATTACCATGGAAACCATATCAAAGTCTTGAAAAAGATTTAATCAAATATGGATTCGTTCATGATCACAAACTCGAATTACGAGAACGTGAATTCATCAACGAAGATGTTTTGAAAGAGATTAAGCAAATCGAAGACAAAATCAAATCTCGATTGTTTATCAAATCTGCTAGTCTACTATCTACGAAAAAGTATTTCAAAGACGAGAAATTACAAACTGGTGGAGATGTTCAAGCTCAAGCAATTCACAGTCTTCGACAGGTCGGCAAAATTGGAGAGAACTACGCTTGGCTCTTCTGGCTCGCTCTCAAAATAGTCTTCGCCGTTTTTATGGCTTGGTCCATAGTCGGACTCGTTCTTTTGGCACTCGATTTACTTTTTAATTTCAAATCATATTGGGCAACAGCGCTGCTTGTAGTCGCAGCAGTCGGAACTATGCTGTATTTTGTTCAAACTATGAAAGCCAAATATGTCACACAAACGAACACGCAGGATTTCGAAGAAAGATACACGCAAATTATTGATTATCACGATAAAACAGTGAAGATAAGCAATCAACGAACTGAGAATAAGAAACTAGCAAACGTAAGCTACCGGAAATTTATTCATTGAGGTCTAATTTTTGTTTTAGGCAATTATAACATCAATCAATGCAAAACTTGATCATACTATTTCTCTGAAAGTTTCGGACAATGCTTATGAAAATCTTGAAGCAATATTTCAAGATAAACGAATCAATAATAAAACCATAAGAGATTTGATCATCGATTCCCTGAATCAACCGCACAATTGGAAACTATTTCGAGATGCTGTTCGAGAATACATCACATTACAAAAACCTATCGTTTGCGCCAAATATTACGATGTTTTAAATTTAAACAGAATTGACTGTGAATTCCACGTAGAAAATGCATTAAAAGCAATTCACAAATTGGATGAAACTTGGAAAGTGACATCATTAGAAACTATGACCAAACTGTTAAACTCACTATTGAGCAAACTTGTCGAGGATTCAATTGTTTCTCTGGACGAAAACTTGGACTCTGAATCTGTCAACTCCGATTCCAACGATGAGGATGACTGGGAATCTGCCGACTCCGATTCCAACGAAGAGGATGATGGTGAAAACTTGGACTCTGAATCTGCCAACTCCAATCCAACCGATTCTGAATTCAGCGATGAAGAATCTAATGAAAAGGCCTCAAAATTGTTTATTAATCTTCTCTATGATCGCGCGAGCAAATGTGTCAGCGAAGAAATTGTGACACAAGCTGGCAAACCTTTACTTGAAACCTTCGTGCGCTACATTGAACATACCATCGAATCAACACATACACTTGACCATCTCAGCAATTACCTTGCTGAATTAACGGATGAGAAATATTCGATTGAAGAACGTGGCAAAGAAGTTATAGCACTTCAAAGTCGCTTGTTTGTTTCTAATGATCTTCATCGAGCTGTCCAAATATGCTATCAAAAACATCCTACTGAACAATTAAAATACATAATGAAGCACTATAATCATTCCACTTAACTATATTCGTTCTTTTCTTAATATTATTGTCAGCATCTGACATCTATTTGACGAAATAGATGCCGATCCTGCGCTTCTCCTATTCTCTCTCTCTCTCGATTGTCTTCGCCTCGGTCGAGTAGTTTCGTTGTTGTTTTTTTTCACGAAAATATTGAGTCGATACTTCGACTTTAGGTTATCTTTCTGGTGAACTTGTTTTCATCGTTTTTTCTTTTTTCTCTGTGTGTTTTTTGAGTGTTGTGTCTTTTTTGTTGTACATCATCATCTCGTTGTGTATGGTAAATTTTTCATGTCTGTCAGAAAGTTTGTTGTGCCCAACTGAAAATAAAGAAGAACGAAGGAAAGTGGAAAATCATTTTCAGAGACAAAACATCATAGAACCTAGCAATTATATACATCCTTGTAGTGTGACGTCTATCAATGATTCACAAATTCTTATGAAAGAATCTTTATAAAAAAAGATACGAATATGGACAACTGTCAGATTCGAAGAAGTCCTAGAAGGAAATTTAAAAAAGAATAGACAAAGGTTGTTATGAATGTTAATAGTCAATTTTAAATCCTGAATACTCATTGCTTATATTTCGTACTCGTCAAAAATTTCCTTTACCAATTTTTTGTTATTCAGATGATAATAAAAATTCAATGATACTGTGCGGTCTTATTTTGTCATCATTGTACATGATTGGAAAAGATATTATTCCAGGGAGTAGCACCGGTATTTAATATTGATAGGTTCCATTTTCACGAGCTTTCATTTGATATCAAATTCATTATATGTTCTGTTTGAAATAGTCGTGCCACCTCCTTGGATTAATATTTTTTCAAACAGTGTATATACCCGATGGAATATCATTTAGAATCATATTATCACTAATAATTCGGTTAGAATGATAATCTTTATTTTTAAATAAAAATAAAAACAAAAGCAAGTTAAAGTAAATGTCTAGTTCCATATGTCTGAGGTTGCATCGCCACCAGGATATCGCATTTCGTGTGCACGTGCTGGTCCATTGGGCTCGTTTTTAAATGAAAGATAAAAGTTTTGATCAAGTTTCATGCCGCCATTTTCACTATCACAATCGATTTTAACCAAATAGGAACCATCTTGTTTAATGCCCGGATAGAATTGATCATCCCAAGTCGAATAAAGTGAATTGGTAACATATAAACGTTTGCCATCGAGTGATAATTGAATCATTTGTGGTCCACCATGAAGTTGACGATTATCTTGAAAATCATTTTCATTTTTAAGCAAACCGCCGAGCCAAATTTGACCGGTTAATTTCGGTTTTGATGTATCAGTTATGTCATATTGACGAACGTCACCATGTAACCAATCACAGAAATACACTATAAAAGATTTGAAAAAAAAACAATTAAAACATATAATTTAACTAACTATATTTATCATTGAGCGAAATAAGCATATCAGAGATAATAGCAGGTGTTGGTTGTCCATCTCTGCTATTAGCTGTTTCGATTTGAATGACCTTTTCGACTTGCCATTCATTGGCTTGATCGGGATAGAATCGAAAGACTGAACTGCCTAGAGCACAAACAACGAATCCAACGGGATTGACTGGATTATGGCAAAAACGAAGTTCGAGTGGAATGTTGCCGTCTGCACCAAGATCAACTGTTTTTAAATATTGTCGTTTCGACCAATCCCAGAAATGTAATGAATGACCGTATTTATTCGAAGCAACATCACTTGGATTGAAACCTTTTTCGAATATATTCGGAGCAGCCCATTCGCTGCTAACCATAATATTATATCTTGGTTTATACCAAAAATCATAATAAAATTGAACAGCCGATGGATTATTTTCTTCATTCCATCGACCAACAACTTCGAATTTCTCATTTAATAACGCAAAACCTCCTGGTAATTCTTTTTGAGCGTTGCCTAAACATGAAATCATAATATCTCCACTGCCTAGACAATGGACCGTATGTGGTGCACTTAAATCTAATTTTTTCAATTGATCACTATCGATTGTTTTATATAAACTCGGTTGTTTGCTGTTTTCCGTATCGACAATATAGATTCTCGATGATTTAAAACCGCCTAAGACAAGATATCGTCGTTGTTTCGTACAATCATCATGACATGACGAACAAGCATTCCAACCGAAATGATGTAATTCATTGTCTAATTCAGGAAAATAAAGTCGATGAATAATTTGTTGGTATGTCGACGAATTTGGATCGACATCAATCGTAGCTAAATAGTCGGGTTGCCCTTCTTGACAAGGTATCATGGCGACATATAAAATTTGTTCTCGTACACCATTTTTCATGGCTTCGAGGGGAGTTCCATACCCAGGACCTTTTTTTGCACAGCACGAAGACATATCGAAAATCGTAGAATGATGAAAAACGAAAATACTCCTCTCTCTATGTAATACACGTTTTGTTTTTCTCTTTTCGCCGTGTCGATTAAAATAGAAACAAAATACGACGCATATGCTTAACGCGTGACCCTTTCAGAAGCGAAACACCAAAAAAAAATGTTTGTTTTTCTCTGTCGTTTTGTTTTATCTTTCGCACAGATATATTAGTAATACGATGCATTAAAGATTCAACAACAATTCCAATTAGATTGATGTCTACACTCAAGAGAGAACAGAGAGAGAGAGAGAGAGAAAGAGACGGCAAGGCATAGACAAACAAAGAGAAAAATGTATTTCTCTTGAAGAGAAAGATAAATCATTATCGTCAATGCTCTATTGATGGTCATCAAATAAACGCATCATAATCGATATTTCATCTAGACAAATATATACACAACAACTTTTGTCTCGTTAAAATAGCCATGCTATTTATTCTATTATTAATTATCACTCAAACTGTGTGTATAGGTAAATTACGAAGAAAACGAGTTTCTTTTTCTCATGTTGAAATCTGTAATTTAGCAACGATCGAAACAACTCGACCGATTTCAATTAGTTTCGATGGTTTTACATTGAAATCTGTAGGAAAATTGTCACATTTCTTTTGTTTTTCTGTTAAATATTTTGTTTCTTCTAGTGGAATGAAAATAATCTCTGGAATCAAACTCGAATGATTATTGTTCAGCATTTAAATAAACTCTGTAAACATGATACACGTTGTGATGCTGAGTAATAATCGATATTCTAGTTTAATCTACATATTGCATATTTTTCTGTTTCTTTTTCTTTTTTGAATAGCTATGGAATTAATAATGTTCATTTACTCAATGTCAAACAAACGAGTCCATCATCGATTCATTTAAATATTTCAGCCGACAAACCACTATCATATCGAACAGTTTATAATTATACTGAATTACTAACAAGTTTGCTTTATTTTTTATATTTAATCATGCAAATGTATGCGTGTTCTTTTGAAATATCTAGGTGCACTTTTTCAAACTAAAATCGATATTGAACATTTGCATGATAATCAATTATTGACTACAATCGATTCGTCATCGATTGATACTCATCAAAATTCAGTTATTAATCGAACAAGTCGATTGTTTTTTGTTCTTTTGGGAATAACCTTAGTTGGCATTGTATTTGCATTGACGATTTTTTTTATTCAAAAAATGTACGTATTAATAATTCATAGGAAAGAAAATGCCTCGTTTGTTTATCTATTTTGTAGACATAAATTTCAATATTCAAAGTTATTTAAAAGTTCACAAACAACTGATGAACAACTTGACAATGCACCGTCAACATCACCTTTGAATATCTAATCGAGTTCTTTTTGTTCATTTTTTTTCACGTCTCAATACAAAAAAACAATTTCTCTTCAATTGATTACATAAGTTTCTCTCGTTCTTCTTCTTCTTCTTCTTCTTGTGTATCTGCGCATTTCAAGTGTACCCAGTAAACGTCGATGCATATATATGGATGTATAATTATTTAGCAAAAGGTCAAAAAATGATAAAGATATTCTCTATCTAATGAGAAAAACAGATTCGTTTATGTAAGATTAAAAAACTCGTAGAGATTGTTTGTATTTATTTTTAAACTGCTTATCCATTGATTGCTTTTTAATATTGTTTTTGTTATGAAACCATTCGTTGCTAAACATCTTAATATGGGTCAATTTCGTTTCAAATTAGTAATTGTCGACTATGAATAATCAATGGCAAATGGAATTCATTAGCTAATCGAATTTGTAGAGCAAATATTTCAATTTGAATTGATAAGTATTGTCGATTGAGAATGTCAAGACTACATTCGCCAATGACAATCATTGGACGTGTTTGAATCAGATGACGAAGACGTAAGAGATCATTATATGGATTTATAAAATAAAAATACATTCAAAACAACACATACAATAAAAATCATATTTATGAGATTATTCGAACTAAAAAATAAAATTTTCATTCTTGAAAAGTTTCAATCATTCGTTGACGAACATTATCAGTTAATTGTTGAAGATCATTTTCAATAGTTAAACCTTTAGTATCAATTGGTTCGAGACATTTAATTGTAA
>Ga0209960_1002392_pt1 | contig 18914 bp, 12 predicted proteins | sample ThiBiot_500_plan_2_FD_183947 | JGI IMG/M metagenome (GOLD analysis project Ga0209960, IMG submission 183947) | Wastewater bioreactor microbial communities from Cape Town, South Africa - Thiocy_expt_500_plan (SPAdes) | ecosystem: Engineered > Bioreactor > Thiocyanate-remediating >...
AATCAGGGAACGAGTAAGAACAAGTAAAGAACAAGTTGAAGAAAATTAAAAAAGATTGGAACTAGTAAAGAACAAGTAAAGAACAAGTAATTTTTTTTTCAAAAAAAGCAAAACGAAAAATCAAAAAAAATCACGACTTGTGTTTTTCTTGTGTTTTTTGGGACAAAAGTTACTGGTTCTTTTCTTGTTCCCACTTAGAAAAAAAGAACAAGTGCGATTTTTTCCTTCGGGAATACACTTTCTGTTTTAAAACTAACACTTTTTCTTTTCTTTTTGTTCCAACTTTTTTTTCTTATTGCAAATTTGAAATGATTGTTTCCTTTTTTAAAACTAGCATGGATATCGGATATCGATAGAGGTCGAAGTTCAAGCTATTCAAAAAGAAAAATCTAATAAATTAATTGACCTTTTTTGCGCCATACTGAAAAATATAACAGTCCTTGGATTGAGTTTTTGATTGGTGCTTGAAGCTCAAGAGGTTGATTGAAACAGGACCGTGTCTTCTGATACGGATTTCTTCAGGTCTGATATCACAGCAGAAAAGGATGAGAGGAGATCCTGAGTCATGAGAGTCGAAACAAGCTCCAAAGCTGTCTTTTTCCATATTAACCCAAATTCAATGCGTTTAGTGATAGTGAGTTTCTTTTTTTTTCGGAGGGTTTCGATTCGCTCATTGTATTTTTATTTGCATTTTCTTCACATTATCTGTTCATTTTTAATTTTTTTCTTGACCTCTAACTGAGTTGTTTTTTTTTTTTTCAAAGGACATCTTTTCTTCTCGGGAACTTCTTGTGCTGCTCGAAAAGCAAGAAGAATATGAAGATGTTAAATCTTTTCAAAACTTGGGAATCATAATATTTTGAGACAATATCATGAACAATTTCCTTTCGCTGTCCTACTCAAAGAACCCGAAACTGAATTTGATGTGGCCCAAGTTTGTTATTATAAATATGGTGGATTAATAACATATCGTTCAACTGTCTATAATTATATTGCGAGAGGTGAAAATGGACAAGAAAAAAAAGACAATTGACTGTGAAGCTTTCTCATGATGATTTCGTTATTCAGCTCGAAAGTTTAAATTGGCCAATATCTCGTGGCACGAAAGAGATGGTTTTTATATCCTAGATGACTCTATTTATGATGAAATGCCTTTCCTCAACTCACTTCAAAGGCAATTTGGAGCAGCAATTATATTCTACTACAGCATCAAGCATAAAAGAATTGACATACGCTTTAAAAAGGATGGACTTCCATTTTTAATGATAACTTTTGAGAGAGGTTACCCAGAGACCGATGAGACGAAGGAAATAGAGATTTGAGAAAGGAAGAACTCGTGAAACTGAAATTTAGCACTTCTTTGTTTAATAGTTGATTTTTGAAGAAAAATCTTGTTATCAGTCTTTGAAACATGTTAATAATTTTTATCAAGAAAAAGAAAGAAACAACTTTCTTAACAATAAAACTTTAGTTATTCAAAAGGATAATGAACAAATCATATGCAAGATTAATTAAACTTGAAGAAAAAAAATTTATTTATAAAAGGAGTCCCTATAAATTATACTCCTTCTCAAATTAAGGATCCAACTTAAACTCGAACTTCAAACATTAAACGTTCTTTTAATTAGAACGACTAAAGCTCAAATATTTACTGGTACAATTAAACTCTCAGTTATTGATGACCATGAAATTCCCAAATTTACTACATTTTTCTGAATGATTCCTATTAATTTTTGAGTTTATTGAAATAAAAAGTTTATTGAATTTTGAATGAAAAAATCAACCTGAAAATCAAATGGAGCAATAGATATCAAATTGAAGCTTGGTGAGACGGGTTTTCCAATTGAAAGTTTTCTTTGATCAATGATTTTTTGAAACTCAACACCCAAAATCCAAAGTGATTCAATCCAATTTCTGAACGAAGGTTTTCTTTCTTGATTGATTTACCTTTCAATAATAATCTAATTATATTATAATTCAGGATTCTTTGTTTATTTCAATGATTAATCAGAAAAAAATCAAGCAAAAGAGCAAAGCAAAACAAAGCAAAGCAAAACAAAGTCAACGATTTCAAAGCAACAAACAGATCTCAACAAAGAGAACGCCTTTAGGATAGGATTGACAAATTTAAAGAAATTAGAATAGTAAGAATTCTTCTTTCAATTCAAAAAAAAAAAAAAAAAAAAAAAAACGATTAATTAATTACCAAAACCTTTTCTCTTTTTTATATATATATATATCAGAAAAGTAGAATTTTGCATCAACTTGTTGAACAAGATTGGATTCGAAGTGTAAATGGAGCAACAACTCCTTGATGCTTGTGAGAATGGAAATGTTGAAGAAGTCAAACAATTACTTAGGCACCCAACTATCAACCCGAATATAAACGAACTTGAATATCAGAGAACCCCTCTTTATATTGCTTGCGATAAAGGATACATTGATCTTGTGGAATTGTTATTGAATGATGAGAGAATTGATATCAACAGAGAATATGGCGATGGATATACACCCCTTGGCAATGCTTGCGAAAAAGGACATATTGAAATTGTGAAGCTATTATTAAATGATAAAAGAATTGATGTCAATAAAGTAGATCCTAATGAGATAACGCCTTTTTATCTGGTTTGTGATTATGGACACATTGAAATTGTAAAATTGTTATTAAATGATGAAAGAGTTGATGTCAATAAAGCAATGAATGGTGGTTCAACACCTATTTATATGGCTTGTCAAAATGGATATATTGATATTGTAAAATTGTTATTAAATGATGAAAGGGTTGATGTAAATAAAGCGGATAGTGATGGTCAAACACCTTTTTCTATTGCTTGTCAAAATTCACATATTGAAATTGTAATTTTATTCTTGGGAACTCTACGAGGTTTTTTTTTTTTTTTCAATCCAAAATAAATAAGTAAGTAATAATAAATAAAAAGCTAACAAGAATGTGAAATTGAATGAAAGTGAGCAATCTACATTCACAAAGGCGCAGACAATCTTCGAATGTTGATTTTCTTCTTTCTTCTATACTAATAAACTCAAAAAGAAACAAAAAGCAAACAAAACCCAAAGAAACCAGAGGTTAACCAGCACATCAAAAATTAGAGGGATTACGAAAGAAGCGGAAGATTTTTCAACATTTCAAATTTATTTTCTTCCATTTCGAAAATTTTTAGAACTTGAAAAAATTCCAAAACATGAAGATTGTAAAGATAAATTGATTAGTTTTACATTTGAACAAATGAAAGAAACGACTGATAAACTTGTATTTATTTCTCATCGTTGGTTATCTCAAGATCATCCTGATCCTAATTCTCAACAACTTAATGCAATCAAAGATTCTTTTAAATCAGTTTGGATTTTTTTTATTTTTATTTTATTTTTTCTTTGTTTACAAGAAATTTACTTATTTTTTTAAAAAAATTTGGTATAGGACCCAAACCAACATCGAATTCTAATTTGGTATGATTATTTTTCAATGCCACAGCATTTTGATGAAGATTCGAAACAAAAGAGGTTTTTCATTTTTTTTCTTTCAAAATAGATAGATAAATATCAAAATAAATAGAATTGATACAATTCATAAATTGAATCAAATAGTTACATTTTCAGATTCGTTTTTAGTTTTGCCAACAGATGATTATTTTCATAGATGTTGGTGTTTTTATGAATGGTCAGCTGCTGTTTTCACTGGACAAAAAGTTCAATTTTATCCAAACAAATTTCAAAGTTCAGAAGAATCATTATCATTTCTTTCTGAATTGATGAGTTCTTTTCATGATGAAAATGATGACAAACCTTCAAAAGATCAATTTATTCAAAAATTTATTGCATTTATTGAAACTGACAAAAATCTTGTTTGGGATAATTTGATGAAAGTTTATGATGAAGAAACAATCATTAGATACCAAAAGAAATTAGACACAAGTCGAGTTAGAGATTGGTCAATTGATGAAGTTTGTTCTTGGTTAATTTCCATTCAATTTTCTCAATATCAAGATACATTTGGAGAACATCAAATTAATGGATTATCTTTATTTAATCTTTATTTTGAACATCAAAATCTTTTTCATGATGAGGAGGATTATCAATTGGTTCTTTTCTCTTCTTTTTTCTCTTCTTTTTTTTTTTTCTCGCCAATGTCAGATCTTTGATTTTTTTTCAAAATTAAATAGTTTTTAAAGAAATTGGAAATATTAGTTCCGATAGTAACATGGAATGAAGTTGATTTTTCCCTGTGGATGAAATTACAAAATTGGATTGAAACAAAAATTATTCTAGAATGTTGTCAAGTTATTGAAAAGTTAAAACTATCTCCAAAAGCGATATTAAAGGATAAAAAAATGGAAAGAAAAATCTTGAAAGAATTTTTAATTTCAGAGATATTTGGAAACGTTCTTATTTGGAAATGTAAAAATGGGTCAGTTGATAATCTTTTGTGGTATTTGGATGGACCCTTCAAAGATATTATGAACAAATTATTAAATGAGAACAGGATTGATATTAATCAAACAAATAAACATGGTGAAACACCTCTTTATATTGCATGTGAAAAAGGACAGATTGAAGTGGGGAAACTGTTGTTAAATGATCAAAGGGTTGATATTAATAAAGCAAATAAATATGACGAAACACCTTTTTATATTGCTTGTTCAGAAGGACATCTTGAAATTGTGAAATTATTATTAAATGATAATAGAGTTGATATTAATAAAGCAACAAAGAATTGGGGAAATGGACATATTGGGCAAACACCTTTTTCTATTGCTTGTGAAAATGGACATATTGAAATTGTCAAATTATTGTTAAATGATCAAAGAGTTGATATAAGTAATGCAGATAAAAATGATGAAACACCTTTTTATATTGCTTGTAGAAAAGGACATATTGAAATTGTGGAATTATTATTAAATGATGAAAGGGTTGAGATTAATAAAACAAATAAAGACGGTTTAACTCCCTTTTCTATTGCATGTGAAAAAAGACAGATTGAAATTGTGAAGTTATTACTAAATAATGAAAGAGTTGACATCAATAAAGCGAATGAGAATGATGTAATACCTTTTTGGATTGCTTATGAAGAAGGGCATATTGAAATTGTAAAATTATTATTAAATGATAAAAGAGTTGATATCAATCAAACAAATAAACATGGTGAAACATCTTTTTATATTTCTTGTAAAAGTGGATATATTGAAATTGTGACATTGTTATTAAATGATGAAAAAGTTGATATCAATAAAACAAATAAATATGATGAAACACCTTTTCATAGTGCTTGCCAACAAGGACATATTGAAATTGTGAAAACGTTATTAAAGGACAAAAGAATTGATCCCAATAAAGTCGATAATTCCGATATAACCCCTTTTTATCTTGCGTGTCAAGAAGGACATATTGAAATTGTGAAACTATTATTAAATGATACAAGAACCGATGTCACGAAAGCAAATGATTATGGTCAAACACCCTTTCATATTGCTTGTTGGAAAGGACATATTGATATTGTGATGTTATTATTAAATGATCAAAGAGTTGATATCAATAAAGCGGAAAAAAAGATTGGCACAACACCCCTTAGTATTGCTTGTCAACAAAGACATATTGATATTGTGAAATTATTATTAAGTGATAAAAGAGTTGATATCAATCAAACAAATAAACAGAGTGAAACACCTTTTGATATTGCTTGTAAAAAAGGACAGATTGAAATTGTGAAGTTATTATTAAATGATCGAAGAGCTGATGATATAAATAGAGCAAATAAATATGGAGAAACTCCTTTTTGGATTGCTTGTCAAAAAAGACAGATTGAAATTGTGGAAATTTTAATGGATGATAAAAGAATTGATATTAATAAAGCAAATATTAATAAGTTTACACCTTTGTATATCGCTTGTTCAAAAGGACATATTGAAATTGTGAAATTATTATTAAATGATCAAAGAGTCGATTTTAATCAAGTTAATAATTATGGAATGAATGCACTTTGGATTTCTGCCTCAAATGGAAATTTATCTATTGTGGAATACCTATTAAACTCTGGAAAAAAATTTAATTTGAAATCAAAATGGGATGTTGATGTACCAAATCATCAAGCAAATAATAAAACTGTGATTGAACAAGTCAAATATCAAATTAGTCCTGAAAAAATCAAATTTTCATGGGAAACAGATGATATCTTGAAAAAAGTTGCAGAAAATGGACCTTTAATTCTTCAATTATTAGAACAATATATTCAAAAAGAAACTTTATCTGAGGAATTGACCAAAACATCAGATGTTGAAAAAGAAAAGAAAGTAGAGAACGAACAAATTGATGTTCCAAAATATTGTGATGATCAGATTAAAATTGAAAAGGAAAAAGAAGAAAAGGAAAAACAAGAGAAAGAAGAAAAAAACGTTGAATTATCTAAGTTGGATGATCTTCAAAGAATAATATTAACTGGAGAATTCTTGAAATTGGGAAAAGGAATGTTAAAACAATGGCAATCAAGAATATTTGATCTTAGGTTACAATCACTTGCTTGGAAAAAATATCAAAATGTATGATTTTCAATACTTTTCTTCTTTTAAAAAAAAATTAAATTACATTAAATTAATAGGGAGACTACGTAAATTCAATCTCTACTCAAGAAATTGAATCCATTAAACCAGTTAGAGAATCAAAATTTTCAAAAGAACATATTTTACAATTGAAAACATCCAGAAAACGTTACTACCTCCAATTTCCTAATGAAACTATTTTAAATCAATGGATCTCAAAGTTACAAGAAATCATCAAAACTTAATAAAATATTCAATCTCTTAAAGCTGGTAATCATCATTGTGAGCATAGAGATGTAGAAATAAAAAATGGATTTTGTTATTGATTTTTGAAAATTTAATGATTGGTGACTTCTCCATGATTTAGGATCCAAAGAAAGAAAAAAGAAAAGGAAAGAAAGGATACGGAAAAAGAAGAAATAAAAAGAAGAAATAAAAGAGAAAGAAGAAGAAAAGAAAAGAAAAGAAAAGAAAAGAAAAGAGAGAGGGAGTTGTAAAAAAGTCTTTGTAAAAAAAAAAAAAAAAAAAAAAAAAACTGAAAAAAAAATGGTGACAATTTTATTCTCTTCCCAAAGATTTGAAACAAAAATTCCAAATTTCAACATTTATTCTTTCATAATAACAACTCTACCAATAACTCAAAATAAAACCTTTGATTTCTTTAATCCTTCAGTTGTTTTTAGTTTTCTTTTCTCTTCTTTTCAATCAATAAAATCATAAAGACCAAACCAAAAAATTGAATTGAATTGAACAAAAAAAAAATCATATAAAACATCATATAAAATCGTGAGAAAGTCTTTGATTTTCTTATTCTCTTGACCCATTTCCTCATTTTTTTAAAAAACAATCTAGCTTCATAGTTCTTTCAGAAGATTCTTAACAACAACCACTCGTCAATGTTATATTCAACATCTCGATGGAAGTGATAAAGGTACCTCTTTTTCTTTTCTTTTTTATTTTTTTTTTTTTTTTGGTTGATTATTGACTTAATTGTGAATAAATTAAAAAGGAATCTCTTATTTGGTCTTGAATAGACCAGAGGCAAAGAATTCTTTTAGTAGATCCATGCTAACTCAATTTTGTGAGTGTATTGAATCTCTTCAATTTAACTCGTAATCTCATCTCATTAGTTCCTTTACTTTTCTTTTTACTTTTTGCTTGTTTTTCATTTTTTTAAAAAAATTATAGTGATGTTAGAACAGTTATTGTAAAAAGTTCAGCTCCTGAAATTTTTTCTGCTGGAGCAGATTTGAAAGTATATAATCTTATTCATATCCATTGTTTCATTCAAATTGAATTAAAAAAAAAAAAAAGGAAAGAGCAACTATGAAAGAAAATGAAGTTGGAGCTTTCGTTCATGGATTAAGAAGTGCATTTAGTGAATTAGAGGTTGTTTTTTATTATTACTTTAGAGTTTAATTCTTATTTAAATCTTAAAATCTTAAAATCTTACAATCTTAAATTTTTTGCCAAAAGAATTTGAATGTACCAACAATCTCTGTGATTGAAGGACCAGCTTTAGGTATAATCATTTATTTGATTTTAATTTAAGTGAAATGTACTTAATAAATCAATTAGGAGGGGGTCTTGAACTTGCTCTTTGTTGTGATTTAAGAATAACTGGTAGTTTTTTGAAAAAAAAAAAATTTTTTTTGTGAAATGATTCATTAAATTCATTTTTGGTTTTTTTTTAGGAACAAAAGCAAAACTTGGTTTAACAGAAACAAAACTTGCAATCATTCCTGGGTAAATTCCAATTCAAAAGAAAAAAGGAAATTCAAATTAATTTTTCTTTTTTTTGGATATTAGTGCAGGAGGAACCCAAAGATTAAGCAGACTTGTTGGAATTTCAACATCAAAATTATTAATTTTTACCGCTAAAATTTTAGACCATAAAGAAGCTTTGAATATTGGTTATTCTTTAGTTTTATTTTAAGAAATCAAACATTTATCTTCTTTCTAATCCTTTCATAGGGCTTGCTAACTTTTCAGAAGAAAATCCAAATGAAAAAGCTATAGAATTAGCAAGACAAATTATTCAAAATGGTTGATTTAACTTTTTTTTGTCACTCTAATAATTATTTGAATTTTTTTTTTTCTGTCAAAAGGACCAGTTGCTATTAGAATGGCCAAGTTAGCAATTAATAAAGGAGCTGAAATTGACAAGTAATCTTTTCTTTTTCTTTTTTTTTCCTTTTTCTTTTTCTTTTTCTTTCTCTATTATTAACAATTAAACTTAAAGAGCTTCTGGTTTATCTTTTGAACAAGCATGCTATGCTCAAGTTATTCCTACACAAGATAGACTTGAAGGTCTCCTTTCTTTCTTCTTTCTTTTCCTTTCTTTTTTTTTTTTTTAACCTCTTTAACTTGACATTAATAAATAATTTAAAGGATTACAAGCTTTTAAAGAAAAAAGAAAACCAGTTTACCAAGGAAAATAAATGAAAATAAAAAATAGAATGCTTCCAGTATATTACAATTTATTAATTTTTTTTTTTCTATCAACATTAGCAAAATTTTTCAGAAATCATTTTTCAAGTTTTGATACTTGATAATTGTTCCTCAATGCTCCGATTTCCCTTAGTGGCCAAATCTTTCAAAAAGGGGTAAAAAAAAAAAAAAAAAACAGAGATTCGATGGGATATCATTAAACTTTGTTATTCAAATGAATTACCTTATACATGACTTTTCCTTGAAGAAGTGCTTGAGGAATTGGGCCAAATGATCTTGAATCGTTAGAATTTTGTAAATTATCTCCTTGAAGCCATACTTGTCCTTTAGGGATCTTTTGAGGAATTAAAATATAGTTAATTTTATTTTAATAAAAAAAATAAAAAAAAAAGTGAAACCCTCATAGTTTGTGAACTGGATGAAGTTGGATCACAACGCACAGTATCTCCAGCCTTTTTGATTTTAAGTTTGAGTTTTTTCATAAAAGAAAAGAAAAAGAAAGGGTACCATTCCAATAATTCTTTTACAAATGACTTGGTTTGGATCATTTGGTGATTTTGCAACAACAACATCTCCTACTTTATAATCCTATTGAATTTTTTCTCAATAAATAATTCTTGTAATTATTACAAAAGATTACATTAAACATTGGAGAAAAATGGTCAACAAAGACAACATCTCCTGATGGATTGACAGTTGGTATCATTGATGGGCCATAGCACTAATTTATTAATAATTTAAATTAAACTAACACACAAAAAAAAAAAAAAAAAAAAAAAAAAAAAAAAAAAAAAAACTAACGATAGTTATTTCTCCAACATATGTTTTACATAAATGAACAAGACAAAGGAATTGCCCAGCGATTCCTAATCCTTTCAATACCCGTTGCATCAAGTAATTTTTGAATTTTCAAATTGTTTCCTAATTCAATTTGTTTTTTTAAAAAAAAAATTAGTACATAAATTACAAAATGATTTCAATTACTCAATTTGATTGATTGTTTGAATCTATTTCTTATTCAATATCAATTCTCAATAACTTTTAAGAAGAACCAAAGATTGGCCAACTCTTATCTGTTTAAAATTTAAATTTTGTTTGGCTTTTTTGAAATTCAAACTTTTTTAATATTTTGAACAACTATTTTTGATTGCATTAAAAGATGAAAACTTTTAGAATTTTGAATCAAACTTGAAATCAGAATCAGTTCAAATAATGAGAACAATTAAGAATCTCTTATAATTAATTAATTAATTAAGCAATCTCCAAAAAAGAAAACAGAAGAAGGAAAAAAGATAAAGTCTGCCATTTTTTTTTTGATTTTTTTTCCCTTTTTTTTTTTTTTTTTTTTTTTTTTTTTTTTTTTTTTTTTTTTTTTTTTTTTTTTTTTCTTCTAAGCTAATGCTCGGAGGAAGACAACAAAGTGGATGCAGGTCTCTATTACTCTAAGACCCTTCCATTTTTCCTTTCTCCAAGAGTAAAAGAGTTAATCTGAGTCCAATAGCCTTATTTCTTTGATGGCTTTATGGATATTAAACTAGCTCAACATTCAATTATTTTATTTTTATTATTTTGTTTTGTATTTTTTTGTAATCCATCCATCCGAACAAATAAAATAATTATGCATCCCCATCCATCTATCTATCCAAAAGCTTTAAGCCTTCTTTTTCATCCTTTGAATGAATCAAACATCTTATAATCTTTCTTTGCAATCATAAACTTGAGAATTTTCTTTTCTTTTCTTTTTCTTCAAATTAGTTTTTGTCTTCATTGAATGTGCATTAACTTATGAAGGATCAAGTTAAAGAATGAACAAGAGTTCTTGGACATTTACATCTTTTTGTAAGGTCATATATAAATCTATCCGTAATGGATTGTCAAATAGTTAGTTAGTTATGTGGAAAGAAGTTTTTGTTGCACTAAATGGAATCCCACATTTCATGCAAATGAAAGCTAAGATTTTTGATACAACTGTTACAAAAGTTAATGAAGTGCTCATATTTTTAATTTGGAAATAGTTTTCGAAATAATGTATTTGAGATTGCCCAAACAAAAAGAAAAAGAATTTTAATATTTTTTACTAAGCTTCTATTCAAAGTGAAAGAAAACAATGAAACAATGAAACAATGATTTATTTTGGGTTCAAGTTTCACCAAGTTCCATTAGATTGATTGCATATCATAAAGTAAGTTCTTATTCAACCAAAATTTGAATATTTCTAGTGAGGATTATGACAAATTGAGCCATTCCACAATCTAATTCTTCTGAGCTGAGCCAAACCAAATTCATGAACAGACATTGCTATATACCTTTTGATTGCAATTCAACTTCTTTTTCGATATCAAGCAATGATTAAAATAATTACCAAACAAATAAACAAAAAAGAAAAAAAAAAGTTTCTCTTTCGTTCACTTTTTATTAGGCTCAAATTCTTTTTTTTCATTGCTTCTAAGCAAAAAATCGAATTTAATTATTGAATTTGAACTTGAACTTTGAATTGCAATCAATCAATATCTTCTTATTGATAATTGAAGATTTTGAACTTTTTGAGTGAGGACAATCCTATCCAATTTCGAATTGAATTGAATTGAGTTGAGTTGATAACATTTTTGTTTTGCAACATATACTACTAGGGTCATTCATACAAACAAACAAACACAATTCTTAATTCTCACAGAATAATAACTTATAGAATAAAACAAAAATAAAATTAATTTAGGAATTAATTAGAAAAATACTCTCTTTTTCCCTCAAATATTCAATAGTTCAGTAGATATAGGACAGAATATAAGACAAAACAAAATAATTGAGGACTTTTAAATTATTATAATAATAATATTTCAAAGAGGTGTTGGAGAATGGAAGAAGAGCTTAGAAAAGCTGCAAGGATAGGAGATGTTGAGAAGACGAGATCCTTACTTAAACAACCAGGGATTGATATCAACCAATTTGATAATGGGAATAATGAGAACCCTTTACATGTTGCTTGTTGGAAAGGGCACTTAGAGATTGTAAAATTATTGTTAAATGATGATAGAATTCAAATTAATATACTTGATGGGGATAAACTTTCTCCACTTCATTTTGCTTGTAGAGAGAATTGGCTTGAGATTGTTGGATTATTATTCAATGATACGAGGACGAGTATACATTTTCTTTCAAATGAGAGTGGAGTTAAACCATATCGATTTGCTTGTTTTTATGCTAGAAAGGATGTTATAAGGTTATTTCAAGAGCTGAGGATGAGAGATCTAAGTGAAAAAGATCTTCAATTAGGAAGAGTTGTTGAATTTTGTTTTAAAGATTTTGATAGCGAGGAAACGAAGGCAGAGTTTGAAAAACTCAAAGAAGAGGAAGTAGACATTAATGAAATATATACGATTGCATGCTCTTCTGGGAACCTCAAACTTGTTGAAGAGATTATAACCTCCAAGAATCCTCAATTAGATCTTAATTATCATTTTTGGAATGGAATAACACCATTTTGTTTAGCATGTAGAGAGAATAAGATTAATATCGTTTCATTATTACTTAGAACTGAAGGAGTTGATATAAATAGACCAACAAATGATGGAATAACTGCATTTTATATAGTTTGTGATAAAGGTCACTTTGAAATAATGAAAATGTTACTTAATGATTCTAGAATTGATATTCGACAAGCAGAGAATGCAGGATTCACTCCATTTTCTGTTGCTTGTTGGAATAGACGATTAGATATTGTTAAATTACTCTTAGAGGATCAAAGAATTGATGTAAATAAAGGAAACAAGAATGATGCAACTCCATTTTTTATTGTTTGTCAAAATGGATATGTGGATCTAGTAGAGTTATTTTTATCATATCCAATAGTTGATGTTAATAAATCAACAAATACAGGAGCAACTCCATTTTATATTGCATGTCAAAATGGATATGTAGATGTCGTTCAATTATTATTATTACATACTGAAAAAATTGAATTGAATCAAGGAAATGTCAATGGAGCAACTCCTTTTTATCTTGCTTGTCAAAATGGACATCTTGATGTTGTAAAACTTCTCCTAACTTCTCAAAAGATTGATTTCAACAAACCAACAAACCGTGGATTCACCCCATTTTATATTGCTTGTCAAAAAGGTCATCATGAAATTGTACAATTATTATTAAATGATAATAGAGTTGATGCTAATCAACCTATGGATGATGGTGCAACCCCAACTTATATTGCATGTCAAGAAGGACAACTTGGAATAATTAAACTCTTATTAGATTGTAAAAAAGTTGATCCAAATAAAGGAATGAAGGATGGAGCAACACCATTTTATATTGCATGCCAAGAAGGACGATTTGAGGTTGTTAAAGAACTTTTAAGTGATGAAAGAGTCAACGTGAATCAAGCGATGGATGATGGTGCAACACCTTTTTTTATTGCTTGTCAAACAGGTCAATTAGAAATTATTAAATTATTCTTCGCAAGTGATAGGGATTTAGACTTCACATCTAAATGGAAAGTAGGAAATCGGGATGGACATTTTCAAGCAAAACTTAATTCAACAGCACCAAAATATGCCTGGGAAAAAACAGATGAACAAGTTAAAAGAAGACAAGAACGTTGTTTAGCGATATCAAATCTATTTGAACAATATCATGAAAACAAAGAAAAAGTTCAATTTTCATTAAAAAAGGAATTAGGAATCTTAGAATCTCTTGCTAGTCAATACTTTTATTTAATGGTCTTATGTTCTGATGGTTATCTTCAGCTAGTAAGTTCAAAGTAATTGTAAAATAGAAACAGAATTTTATCAAAAACAAAAAACAAAAAAACCGTTATTTTTTGAATTTTTTTTTTTTCTTTTTCTGATTTTTTTTTTTTTTTTTTTTTTTTTTTTTTTTTGAATCATTTCAATTATAATTCAAATAAAATGGATGAAAGGAAAAGAAAACGAGAAGAAACAACAATTAATTTAACAGATGATAATGAATCTGAACAAAAGAATCAACAAATGTTAGAACAATTAAGAGAATATCGACAAAGACAAAAGCAACAACATCATCAACGAACTCAACAAAAAGAACAACAACCCGATTCCAATGGAATTCAAAAACAAAGTAAAGAACAAGAAACTCAAAAACAACAACAATCTCAAATTCAAAAATTAGAACAAAATATTGACACACCATATCAAAAACAATTAGTACAAGAATTGAACGAATTAGAACAATTAGAAGAAGAGGTTTTTGGGAATGAATATCAAGAATTAATTGAGGAATCAAGGAATCACCCTCAAAAGAAAGTTAAACTTGAATCTCAATATGCACAAGCAGAACTTAATCATCTTAGAGAATCAAAAATATCAAAGAGTAGCGAGAAAGCTAAAGAACCAAAAGTATCAAAGAACATTGAGAAAGTTAAAGAGAAGAAATCTGATCAAAAAGAGAATCTTCAAGAAAATGAGAATAATAATCTTAATGAGAATCAAACAGAAAAAGAATGGACTTGGATATGTCCACAATGTACACTTTTTAATCCTATATTACAACAAGATTGTGATGTATGTACCTCTCCACTCCTCCCACAAGAGTAAGATTTTTAAATTTAGTTTTTAATTTTTTTGTAAATTTAAATCTTTAAAAACTTTATTAAAAACAAAATAGATGTCCAGAAACTTTAACTTATTTATCTTGGAACGTTTGGTTTGAACCAGTTTCCTTAGAAGCAAGAATAATGAAAATTGGAACGATTATCCAGACACTTTGTCCTGATTTTGTTGCCCTCCAAGAAGTGACTCCTCATATTTGTCAAATCTTTTCAAAGTTCAAATGGTTTGAACAATTAAGATACTGGTTTGATTTCTTATTTTATTTTTTGTTTGATTTTTTGTTTGGAAAAAAAAATTAAATCTCCCTTATTGATGAAATATAAAATGTATTTGATAAAAGCTCAACAGATAGAGATCATAAGAGTCCATATTTTTGTCTCCTTCTTAGTAAATATCCATTTGAAGGTTCATTTATTTCTTATTTATTTTGGCAAAAGGAATTAACTATTATTAATCTATCTTTTTTTTTTTTTTGAAAAAAAAAAGTTAAAAGAACTCGTTTTCCAAACACAGCAATGGGTCGAGAACTTGTTAGTGGAAAGATAACATTTTCTAATTCTATTAGTTTGACAATTGCAACAACACATTTAGAAAGTCCTCTCCCTCAACGTATTCTTCTTCTTCTTCTTCTTATTTCAATTTTTAAAAATAGCATTGAACCACAAAAATCATTATAAATAGAAAAATTTAGTCCTGCTAGAAAGATACAACTCCAACAATCATTTACAACTTTAAATAATGTACCTTTTTTCTTCTTTTTTTTTTCTTTATTCTTTCTTTCTTCTTTCTTTCTTTATTGATTGATTTAAATTTTATTTCCAAACTCATAAAAGGAACAAAATATTTTATTTGGTGGTGATATGAATTGGAATGAGAAAAATGATGGAGAAGTAATACTACCAACTCATTGGATGGATATTTGGGAGGAATTACACCCAGGAGAATCAGGTTTTACTTATGATGGGAAACTGAACTTAATGGTATTTTTGATTTTTTTTGTCAAAATAAAATGATAAAATAAAATAATAAAATAATAAATAAGCTCTCCCATCGTTATCGAAATAGACTGGATCGAGTTTTTGCTAAAGTGAACGATTTCACTTTGACTTCAATTGAATTGGTACTTTTTTCACTTTTATTTTGCTTCTTTTTTTTTTTTTCTTCTTTTTTTTTTTTTTTTTTTTTTTTTTTTTTTTTTTTTTCTTTTTTTTCATAAAAAAATTATAAATAGATTGGAAAACAAAAAGTGAATGGGAAAGTTCATCAAAAACATAACAGATTCTTACCTGTTTTCCCATCAGATCACTTTGGAATTTTATGCAAAATACAAAGGATTAAAGACATCAATGTAAATGTAAATGTAAATGTAAATCTTGACAAAGAGGTGATTGTTATCACTTAAATGTAAATAATTTTTCAATGTCAAATAATTTAATTTAGAATTTGATTAAATAAACAACAAATTTAATTATAAGATTAATTTCTTGTTTTTAAGTTGATTTTTTTTTTTTCCAAAGCTCTTTGAAAAATTCTTTTGTTTAATCTCTAAATGTTGATTATTTATTTGTTATTATGAAACTCAAAAAAAATCTTCATTTGATCATGGAAAAGAGAAAAATAAATCTCTTACAGAAGGTTTGCTAACTATCAATCCAGAAAAAAAAAATCTTTTCAATTTTTCTGAATTATGATTGATTCGAGTCCTAGTTGATATTTTATAAAATGAAAAAATTAGCAAGAATCAGATCCGTTGGAAGAGTTTTCGAGTTTCAAGAAAACCGCCATGTTTTTTATTTTTTAAAAAACAGATCTTTCCGCCATTTTTTCTTTTCATTCAATAACAATAAGTATCTTTCATTTCCATCCTTCTGTCTATCTTTTTACTAAATCATCAAATAAAAGAAAATATTAATTCTTTTATTAATTCTTTCTTTTTAAAAAAGGAAAAGGAAAAAATGTTTAGAGGATTATTGAGATCTAGAGTTCAAAATTTGGCTTCCAAACGTTTTGGATCAACCTCAACTTCAACTTCAACTTCCAAGTTTCCTGGATCTACTCACCATGAACTTGAAGAGTTTGCAACTGCTGAGTGTAATTTTTATTAATATATTGACTTAAAGAAATTATAAAAATAATTCCAAATAACTTGAACAATATTTGGAAAGGCTTTTGTTTTTTTTAAAAAAACAAAATGATTAGAATCTAATTCTCTAATTCTTTTCTTTTCTTTTCTTTTCATGTAGCCGCATCAAATAGATGGAAATTAACATCTTTCTATGTTGCTATCCCAGGAATCTTCCTCTCCATGTATGTTGCAAAACAAGTTCTGGATGCTGAACATGATCACCCAGCCCCAGCCGCTTATCCTTATTTAAATATTGCTACCAAAGTAAAATTTTCATATTATAAGAATTATTTTTTCGAAATATATCTTTTCCTTTCAATATTGGAGCTGATTATTTTTTTAAAAAAAAGCTTTTTCCTTGGGGAAGAGGAGAAGAATCTTTATTTTGGAATCCTCATGCAAATGTTAACCCTGCAAAAGGTACTCTACCATTTAATTTTGTTCAAAAAAAAGGGATATATGTTCAGTTTTTCAAAAAATAAATAAATGAATAGAACATGAAGAAGAACCTCATTATTTGACAGGACTTAAAGCATTTTTTTATACAAGAATTAAGAGCCCTGAAACTATTCAACAAGAAAGAGATGAAAGACTTCAAAAATTACATGAAAGCGCAGACCAATGGTAATATTATATTATTTTTATTCTTTGATTATTATTTATTATTTATTATTTGATTTCCATTGCAATATACTTTTCTACCAGATTAATCACATTTCTTCTTCAAAAATGAATTAATTAATAGGAAACTATATTTTAACGCAACTCTTGGAAATAAACTCCCAGAACCCTCTGAAACAAAGTATTTTTCATTCATTCATTCATTTATTTATTTTTTATTGATAACTTTTCAAAAACTTCAAAAAAAACTAATATTAGCCATGGACATTAAAAAAGCATTAGTTTAAAAGTGTGATAAAGAAAAAAATAAAAATTCAAGAAATGTAAAGGAATAAAAAAAATCAACTATTTTAACAAAGGATTTCAAATCTTTTACTTTTTTATTTTTCAAAATGGAAATTTGTTTGAAGAGTAATAAGAGATCAAATCATTAATTATTGAAGACTTTAATCAAGTGGCTTCTTTCCAGACAATAAAAAAAAAAAAACTCAACTGAAAAATTCTAGACAAAATCTCAGACAAAACTCTCGACAGGACGCCAGACAAAGTTCTCGACAAAATTTTCGACAAAAAAATCGACCGCCCCCTTGAATGTGTGCCTAGAACCAGAGCAAAGATTAATTGTCACACGTGATCTAATTCAAATCCTTCCTTTTTGAATTTTTTTTTTCGCCTATCACAGATTTTAGTTTATTCTTTTGTTCTTTGAAAAAATCATTCATGCTATTGGAATCTAAGATTCGATTCTCTTTTGCCTTCGATTGCTGTTGGGCTTTAGATTGCATTTTGTGGTTTTTTTGTGTGAGAAGAAGAAGAGATAGAGAGAGCTATTGATAGGTGCTATTGTTTTTTGTTATTGTTGGGTTTTTCACGTTTTCTTTTATCATTTATCCATAAAAAGTAAAAGCAAATAAAAAGGAAAATAAAAAAAAATAGAAAAAAATATAAAAAAATAAAAAGATTTGAACCAAACAAAGAAAAAATTTCAATGGATTCAATGGACAATAGATCTCTTTTTTTGAAAACTGCTTCCTTTTTATACCATATGATGTGATACATATTTTTTCCTTTTTACTATTTTGACTTTTACCACAAAAAGCTTTTCAATAGTTTTTTTCGATTTAGTCTCGATTCGATCGATCCCTGAACCCCATTTTTGTTTCAAGAGAATTAAATTATTTCTTTTTTCGGTTTGCAATATCTCCGACAGGTCCACCATTTTTCTTTTTGGTTTTTCTTTTCTTCTATTTATTTATAAAAAGGGATTTTCACTTTTTCTTTTTTTTTTGAAGCACCTAGTTTCATTTTTTTTCTTTCTTTCTCAATCTCTTCTTTGAAAAACTATTCACCTTTAGGTTTTTTGTTTGTTTTTGTTTTTTTGGTTCAAGAAAAAAAAGTGTGAAAAGATAGTTCTTTTTATTTTTGAAGGGAGAAATTTTCAAATCGGGTTTCAAAAAAAAACAAAAACAAAAAAAAAAATTAATTGAAAAACATAAAACAAAAAGAAATAAGATTCAAGAAAAGAAGTGAAATAAATAAATGAAAAAAAAAAAAAAGAAGAAAAGAAAAAAGAAAAAGAGGAAAAAAAAA